>Ga0209184_1001086_pt1 | contig 20105 bp, 17 predicted proteins | sample EN8Hudsemesocosm_2_FD_184627 | JGI IMG/M metagenome (GOLD analysis project Ga0209184, IMG submission 184627) | Methane-oxidizing microbial communities from mesocosms in the Hudson Canyon - EN8C Hudson Canyon (SPAdes) (version 2) | ecosystem: Environmental > Aquatic > Marine > Cold seeps | place... | reverse complement strand
GAAATAGTGCGAAATGTATGAGGTTTTTAAAAAGCCATTTTTACATCAAAAACCTGTCAAGCTATTTATTGCTTTTTGACGGTTTTTTTTAAAGATTATTGCTCCCCCTGTGATTTATAGGGGATACCAAAAAAGTTTGCTTCGTTTGGAACAAGAAAGAATTGGTTTTTCATACTTACAAGAGACTTTAAGTAGATTGGAAGTGAGGCTTTAGCCTCGTTTAATCGGCACATGCGAGGCTAAAGCCTCACTTCCTTGATGTAAACCTTAGCTAAAATTAATAGTGTTTAAAGTAGCTCTTGTATTTCTGGATGATTATTCAATAAATATTGACGAAAATCCTCAACCAGCGCTTCATTATCTCTATCATCCCGTGGGATAGTGACTTCCACTTCACTAACAACTGACATAGGTGAGGCTGAAAGAAAGACTAGGCGATCTGCTAAAGCAATGGCTTCTCTAAGGTTGTGAGTGACAAATAAAATAGTATGCGGACGTTGTTGCCATAAATTCATTAATAGGCTTCTAACTTGGCGAGCCGTTGGCGCATCTAATGACACAAAAGGTTCATCCATTAAGAGAATATCGGGATTAATAGCAAAGGCTCTAATAATGGATATCCGTCGACTCATACCTAATGATAAATGTTCTGGGTATTTATGTTGAATATGCGTTAGCTGCATGGCTTCAAGCAAAGAATCAATAATCTCAGCTTGAGGCGAGTCTAGTGCTAGCTCAATATTTTCTCTTACTGTACGCCAAGGCAGTAAACGTGGATTCTGGAAGATGTATCCAATACTAGGCTGTTTATGGTTTTGGCCTAAACTTATTTCACCTTGATATTGCGTATCTAAGTTAGCAATAATATTCAGTAATGTAGTTTTTCCACAGCCAGATGGCCCAACTAGACAAACAAATTGATTGTCAGGCAAGGTCAGTTTTAAATCAGCAATAGCTGTATGTTGCTGAGAGTCTGCCGTTGTGTAAGTTTTGTTGATGATATCAATATGAATATCGCTCATCGTTTCCACCGTAAAGCTTTTTTATCTAAAGGTTTTAATATCAATAATTCGATAGCTTGGATTACCGCAATAAATGCAATGGTATAAGCCAGAATGCTAGCGACATCAAACAGTTGGAAAAATAAATGGATTTGATAGCCCATACCATCACTACGACCGAGTAATTCTACGACTAAAATGATTTTCCAAATTAAAGCTAAACCAGATCGAGTTGCAGCCATCACAAAGGGATGTAGTTGAGGCCAGATCACATGAAAAAAAGTTTTCTTTTTACTAAAGTTATAACAACGTGCCATTTCTAATAAATCTTTATCCAGTGCCTTAGTGCCTTCTCTAATAGTAACGATAACATTGGGTAATTTATTAATAACAACAGCTAAAATAGCGGCAGATTCAATTAAACCAAACCAGACGTAGCATAAAATAATAGTGACTAACGCGGGTATATTTAAGAAAATGACCAGCCAATTATCAAAAAACGCATCTAGTTTTTTATTTCTGCCTAAGATAATGCCAATCGCACAACCTAAAAACATGGCAATGGAAAAACTGGCAATAAGACGTAATAAAGTGAGCCCTAAGTGATAAGGAAGTTGACCTGATTCAATTTCTTGCCAAAAAACCTGCATTACAACGACAGGTGTCGGTAAAGTATTGTCATTAATATACAGCGCTAAGCCCTGCCAAAGTACAATCAATAATACAAATGACAGGCTTGCTAAGGTTTTGTTAGCTAAATTCATGCTATTACTGAGACTGAATATTCCAGAAAGTTCCTGGCTGTATATTTTCTGCTTGGCCTGTTAATTTGTTGTCACTGAGTTTACGTAATAATTGATATATTTTAGCGGCAGCTTGTTGTTCTACTTCTCCCCATTGTTTAATTCGACCCGCACAATAACGCTCACGTAATTTGTTTTGAGTCGCGCTATCCTTTGCTTTAGTTAATGGGAGAATGCTTTTCCATACATCATCTGATTCACATAATTGGTTTTTAGCTTGTTGGGTAGCAGTAAGAAATTGTGTAACTATATTTGGGTTTTTAAGTCCCCAATCACGATTAAATACATAACCTAAAGTAGGCACCTCTGCTGTTATACCTAATTGATTTAAAATGTCTTTTCCATTAAGCAGTTGTTTATAACCTTTTGCTTCAAGTCTGGCGGCAAAATGCCAGTAATTGATAATGGCATCAACACGGCCATGTATCAGTTGTTGATTTAATAAAGGGGGGGCGCCAAAAACTCTTTCTACTGATGGTTTTAGTTCTAATTGATTTTGTTGTTGGGCTAAAGTTTGCAGCAATAACCAGTTTTTATCTAACTCTCCGCCAGCAATACCTAATTTTTTACCTTGTAAATCAGTCAGTGATTTTATCTTGGAGTTTTCAGGGACTATTAATGCACCTGATGTTGTGGAATAAGGATAAAAAGTGAAATCTGAGCCAGAAGAGCGCAGACGAGAAACCCAAATCCAGTCAGAAACAATCATATCAACAGCGCCTGATTGCAATGCGATTTTTCCTGCTTGAGGATTGGCAACAGGGCGGATTTCTAATTGAAAGTCAGCATTTTCTAATAACTTTTGATTCTTGAGAGTAGATAATTCCCAATTAACAGTACCAAAAGCCAAAACGGCAATACGAAGCGTGGGTTTCTCAGCAGCAAAGCTAAAGGATGCAAATAATAAGGCACAGCTAAGCAGAATAAGTCTAAATTTCATTTGAATTGTTTTGTTAGAAAGACGCTAAATCCATCTATTTTAGCTTTACCTAGGCCTAGATGCGAGAATGATTATTCAATTGGTGGTAAAATCATGTAAATAGTTTGGTTTTAGTGTTTTTTATGAGTAAATCCCCAGAAGTAACCCAGTTAATAGATCGTTTTGGTAGAACAGTCGATTATCTGAGAATATCCATCACAGACCGTTGTGATTTCCGCTGCATGTATTGCATGTCAGAAGAAATGACTTTCTTGCCGCGCGCGCAAATCTTAACCTTAGAAGAAATTGAATTTATTGCCAAAGCTTTTGCTGAACTTGGTGTAAAAAAGATACGTATTACGGGTGGTGAACCGCTAGTTCGGCGTGGTGTACTTAGCTTATTGGACGAACTTGGGCAAATAGATTCACTTAATGAATTAGTGCTTTCAACCAATGCCTCAAAGCTGGAAGAAATGGCTGAAGACATTAAAAAAGCGGGTGTAAAAAGAATCAATATTAGTCTAGATACGCTTGATGCAGATAAATTTAAGGCGATTACTCGTACGGGTGATTTGAATCAAGTGTTAAGAGGGATTGTCGCTGCAACAAAGGTAGGTTTTGAACGGATTAAAATTAATGCCGTTATTTTAAAAAACCGTAATCATCTAGAAACAATTGATCTAGTACAATTTGCGGTTGAGCATAAAATTGATATTAGTTTTATCGAAGAAATGCCTTTAGGGGTAGTGAGCAGTCATGATCGTGCAGAAGTTTATTATTCCAGTGATTTAATTAAACAGGATTTAGCTAAGCAATTTGAATTACAGGCTATTGCTGATAATACAGGTGGCCCTTCTGTTTATTTTAATGTGGTAGGAACAGATACCAGAGTAGGTTTTATCTCTCCCCATAGTGCTAATTTTTGTAGTACATGTAACCGGGTAAGATTAACGGTAGAAGGGCGCTTATTACTTTGTTTGGGTAATGAGCATTCAGTTGATTTGAAAAAAGTGATCAGAGCTAATCCTGGGGATATGGAAAAGCTTAAACAAACGATTATTGAAGCAATGCAGATTAAACCAGAAAAACATGAGTTTGATCTAACAGAACAACCTATTATTTTAAGGCACATGAGTGCCACCGGTGGATAAGCACTTATATACAAATGACTAAATAAACAAAGTATGAAAAATATACAATACAAAGCTCACCCTTGGCATGGTATTAGTGCCGGTGAAAAAGCCCCTGAAATTGTCACAGCATTTATCGAAATTGTACCTAGTGATACTGTTAAATATGAAATTGATAAGGAAACGGGCTATTTAAAAGTAGATCGTCCGCAAAAATTTTCTAATAGTATTCCCACGCTTTATGGCTTTATTCCACAGACGCATTGTGATGAAAATGTGGCCGATTATGCTCGGCAACATTCAGGTGAAGTCGAAGTTACAAAAGGCGATGGTGATCCACTCGATATTTGTGTATTAAGTGAGCGTACTGTTTCTCATGGCAATATTATTTTACCCGCGATACCCATCGGTGGTTTTCGGATGATTGATGGCGGTGAAGCAGATGATAAAATTATCGCAGTATTAAAAGGTGATGAATTTTATATGCAGTGGAATGATGTTACTGATTGTCCAGAGTCTTATATCAATCGGTTAAAACATTATTTTTTAACCTATAAAAACTTGCCAGGTGAAAAAAGTGTTTGTGAAATTACTCATGTGTATGGCCGAGATGAAGCATACGAAGTGATTCGTCGTTCACAAAAAGATTATAAAAATTATATAGTCAATAATTATTTAAATTAACTAATTGAATAACAATGAATAAAGCATTAAGTGCAGACGATATTATTGCTCAAGCACGAAAATATAAAGAAGGGCGTGAAAAAAACTACCGAGAAAAAGCATTAAAGCTATACCCTTGGGTTTGTGGGCGCTGTACGCGTGAGTTTACTCATGCAAATTTGGCTGAATTAACGGTACATCATAGAAACCACAACCATGATGATAATCCAGAAGATGGCAGTAATTGGGAGTTACTTTGCCTTTATTGTCATGATAATGAGCATTCTCGCTTTGAAGAACAAGTCCGTTACGGAAGTACAGTTGCCTCTACGGCAGAAGATCATGGGGGTGATGCTACCTTTAATCCTTTTGCTGATTTAAAAAGCATGATGAAAAAATAGTAACAATGGAAAAATGTGATTGGGCACTTTCATCTGAATCTGAAGAAAAATATCACGATGAAGAATGGGGTGTTCCAATACATGATGATCGATTGTTATTCGAGTTTTTGATTTTAGAAGGTGCCCAGGCAGGCTTAAGCTGGTCAACCATCTTAAATAAAAGGGCAGGTTATAGAAAAGCATTTGATGATTTTGATGCCAATAAAATAGCTCTATATGGCCAGCAGAAAATTGAACAGTTGCTTAATAATCCTGAGATTATTCGTAATAAGTTAAAAGTAAATGCTGCGATTACAAACGCTAAAGCTTTTCTGGAAATTCAACAACAGCAGGGTGGGTTTGATCAATATATCTGGCAATTTATACAAGGCCAAACCATTCAAAATCACTGGCAACAGTTTGATCAAGTTCCCATTTCAACAGAACAATCTGAACAAATGAGTAAAAGTTTAAAGCAAAAAGGCTTTAAGTTTGTGGGGCCAACTATTTGTTATGCTTATATGCAAGCAGTAGGGATGGTGAATGATCATACCGTTGATTGTTTTAGGCATAAGCAGTTAGATTATAGTGCTATTAATTAACTACTGAGTAAAGAGAATAAAAGCTAAACCTTGATTCCACTTTGTTTCATCAAGGCTACATAATATTTGTAGAAAGAGATTTTAAATGAATGAAATAAGCCAACAAGAGCATATACGAAACTATCAGCAACTTATCCAGTCTCAACAAACACTGATATTATCTACAGTAACAGAGCAGGGTAAGCCTGAATCAAGCTATGCACCTTATGTAAGAGATGAGCAAGGTATATTCTATATTTATGTCAGTGAATTAGCCTCACATACTCAAAATATGCTGAAAACTGCAGCTGCCAGTATTCTATTTATTCAGCCAGAAAAACAATGTAAAAACCTTTTTGCAAGAGAAAGAGTTGTATTTGATTGTTCAATTAATGAGGTTCAAAAGCAAGATGAATGCTATTATAAGCAAATGCTAATAATGAAAGAAAAACTCGGTGAGACGGTTGAATTATTACAAAGCCTGCCAGATTTTCATTTATTAGCTTTAACGCCTATTAATGGGAAATATATTGCTGGTTTTGGAAAAGCTTTTTCTATTAATATGGAGACTGGTTCACTGTAGTTTGGAAGTTAGAGAAAAATGAATAAAGTATTACTTATTATTACCCTTAATTTATTTTTAGTCGGGTGTTCAACAGTAGGAGAAGGGTATATGCAACAGAATGAATTATTAGCAAAAATTGACCAAGGTAAGGCACCTATTATTGTGGATGTACGTTCAAGCGGCGAATATCAATCAGGTTATATTCCGGGTGCTATTCATATACCTTTTTGGTCTGCTTTTACCTCGGATAAGATGGATGCTTACAAAAAAGATCAAGCTGTTGTTTTGTATTGCGCTCATGGCCCAAGAGCGGGTATTGCAAAATTAGCTTTTTATCTAGCTGGGTTTGAAAACATTAGTTATTTATCTGGACATATGACAGCATGGTCAAAAGCTAAATTGCCTGTAGAGTTTCCTTTATGAGTCATTAATTTAAAAATAAAGTCTGTAGCCTTGATGCAGTGAAGCGTAATCAAGGATTTTCATAAATAAACCTTGATTACACTCTGTTTCATCAAGGCTACTAAGGTTTAAATTAAAATGAATAAAATATATAACAGCTTTATTTTGTTCATTTTAATCTGTTCCCCAACTGTGTATGCTGATAGCGCTTTAACAAAGTTTTCTAAGCTTGAAAACGCAGGATTATTAGTACACGATAAAATAGGGCAAGCGCTTGTATCCGATCATGCTAATGATGCTTTTATTCCGGCATCAACAACTAAACTCGTCACCGCATGGTTAGCTTTAAAACATTGGGGAGAAAATTATCATTTTAAAACTAGTTTTTATTTTGATAACTCAACTCAAACACTTTGGATCAAAGGCAGTGGCGATCCTTACTTTGTATCTGAAGAATTAATCATTATCGCTAAAAACATTAAAAATAGTGGCATTGACCAAATCAAAGCCATTGGCTTAGATAACTCTCTTTTTCAAGAAAATGTATTATTACCAGGAACAGGAAAAACCAATAATCCTTACGATGCAGTACCTTCTGTTTTTGCCGCTAATTTTAATACTCTTAACCTAAAAAAAGTTAAAGGGCAGCTAGTATCAGCAGAAAATCAAACACCATTAACAGCTTTTGCCAAAACGTTTTCAAAGCAAATAAAAGGTAGGGCTTTACGAATAAATACAGGCTCTAATCCCGAGGATGCAGAAACTTATTTTGCAGAGCTGCTGGCTGCTTTTTTGCGTAAGCAAGATGTAAAGGTGGGAAATAATATTATTCGTGGAAAAATAGATAAACAAAGCTTAGTTTACAAGCATATTAATAGCCGGTCTTTGGCTGATATGGTTCAAGCGATGATGAAGTATTCAACCAACTTTCTCGCCAATCAGCTGATTTTAGTGCTTAGTGCTGAAATATATCAGCGGCCTGCAAATATGTATGATGTACAGAAGTATATGGAAGATACTTTAAGGGCTAACTTCCAATGGAAAAATTTTACTATGAAAGATGGTGCAGGGCTTTCTCGTGATAACCGTTTATCACCTAAACAGTTAGTCGATTTATTATATGCCTTTAAACCATGGAAACATTTATTACCTGAAACAGATTCAGGTATATTTGCAAAATCAGGGACTATGAATAAAATTAGTACCTTAGCAGGATATATTGTAGATACACAGCATTGGCAACCTTTCGCTTTAATGATGAATCAAGCCGTGCCTTATAAATTAAGAAATCAAATTGCTGCAGAGTTGATGTTGCAGAGGCAGAGCTTGTAAAACCAAGGTTGTTTTAGATATTATCTTATTAAGAGTAATGTTTATATACTTTTATTAATAAGCATATTATTATAAAGGTTATTGTGTTCTTGATTTTTAATAAGAGTAATGATTTTTATTCGTTGATTATTAATATAGATGTTCAGATGAAAGATACAGCAGGCATTCAAAAGACAAGTAAAGGGTATTTTTTTATAGCCTTGGTAGCAATATTAATACTTGTTTCCATGAGTTACTCTTATCATTCTAGCTCACAAATGATCAACAAATATTCTCCCCTTGTTGATGCGACCATGGAAATTAAGTTAGAGGCAACCACTGCACACTTATGGGTTGAAGAGATTATTTCTGGTGATCGATATGAAAATATAGATGAGATAGTTGAGCATATTGATTTAGCACTTTGGTATGCCAATGCAATGCTTGAAGGAGGGGAAAATCAAGAAGGTATATTTCTTCAATTAACAGATGAAATACTCAGAGAAGAAGTTGTAAAAACTGTTGATGGTTTAAATGAGTTTAAAAATATAACTTTCCAGCGTTATCAAGCTAAAGAGTCATCGGGAATAGGATCAGAGATTGATCAAATATATGATGCCTTATTTAATGATTTTATTACACAAATAGATCATGTTGAAACTTTATTGCAACAAAAAATAAAACATGATTTTAAGCAATATCAAATTATCCAAGTATCACTTATTGCCAGCATTATTATCTTAAGTTTTATAGGGTTTGCTATTCAATTTAAGTATCACCGAAAATTAGCAAATAATCTTGTAAAAGTTAATAAAGCAAAGAATAGGGCAGAGAAAAAGGAAAAATGGCTGAATACTATTATGAATAGTATGGGTGATGGAGTAATTACCACTGATTTTGAGGGTAATGTAACACGTATTAACCCTGTTGCAGAAAACCTTACAGGCTGGCTATTTTCTGATGCTATAGGATTGTCATTAAAAAAAATATTTCCCATTATTGATGCGACTACTAGGGAAACTATTGAAAATCCAGTGGATAAAGTTATTGCTACAGGGGAAACAGCCTACCTAACGAATCATTCAACACTAATAGCTAAAGATGGGAGTGAGCATCAGATCGCAGACTCGGCTGCACCTATTATTGATGCTGATAATAATATATTAGGAATGGTATTAGTCTTTAATGATGTGACAGATAGTTATCGTATTCGAGAGGAGCTTAAACTTAGCCAACAACGATTGTTACTTCATTGGCAAGAAGCTCCGTTAGGTATTATTGAATGGGATTTAGAGTTTAAATTACTTAATTTAAACCCAGCAGCAGAGCAGATGTTTGGCTTTAGTAAAGATGAGTTATTGAATCGGCATATTACTGAAAAAATATTATCAGGGTCTACACGAAAAACAGCAGATGAAATTAGCCAGCAGTTGATAAATAAAACAGGCGGATGGCGAAGTAGAAATAAACATATAACCAAGGGTGGGTTAGATATTATTTGTGAATGGTATAACTCAGCTTTAGTTAATGATGAAGGTGATGTTATTGCATTTTCATCACTGGTGATGGATGTCACTAAAAGTCAAATAGCTGAAGATAAATTACGTCTTTCAGCAAGAGTATTCACTGATACCAAAGAAGGTATTATGATTACTAACGCACAAGCAACCATCATTAACGTGAATCCTGCATTTTCTGATATTACGGGATATAGTTCTGATGACGCTATAGGTAAAAATTGCAATATACTGAGTTCGGGAAAACATGAACCAGAATTTTACACTCGAATATGGAAAACACTCAAAGAAAATGGAGATTGGCAGGGCGAAGTTTGGAATAGAACCAAAAAGGGAAAGGTTTATGCCGAATTATTATCAATCTCATCCATTCTAGATGACGATAACAGTGTTTTACAATATGTAGGTATATTTACGGATATTACCGATAGTAAAGAACAGCAAGCGACTCTCCAACATATGGCACATTATGATGTGCTTACTCAGTTACCCAATAGAGTACTTCTAGCCGACAGGTTTACTCAAGCATTGGCACATAGTAAACGAAAAAATAGGCTGCTTGCTGTTTGTTTTCTTGATTTAGATAATTTTAAACCGATTAATGATACTTATGGTCATAAAATAGGGGATCAATTACTGGTTGATGTTTCTCTACGTATACAAAAAATTATTCGACATGAAGATACTGTTTCAAGACAAGGAGGAGATGAATTTGTACTGTTGTTAGGTGATATGGAGTCTTTATATCATTGTGAACAAATGCTACAAAGAATTATTGAGGCTCTAGCAGAACCTTATCATATTAATGATTATTCACTTTTAGTCACTGCATCTATTGGCGTGAGCTTATATCCAAATGATAAGTCTGATTTAGACACTTTAATGAGACATGCTGATCAAGCAATGTATCAGGCTAAGCAAGCAGGACGAAACCGTTATTATTTCTTTAATACGGAGCAAGATTCAAAAAATGTTCAAAAACACCATCGTCTTAAAGAAATACAACAAGCTTTATACAATAATGAGTTTTGTTTGTATTATCAGCCAAAAGTAAATATGAAAACAGGGAATGTTTTTGGGGCAGAGGCTTTAATACGCTGGATTCATCCAGAGAAAGGGATTGTTTTTCCACTAGAATTTTTACCTATTATAGAAGGGACACAATTAGAACTATTAATAGGGCACTGGGTTATTAATGAAGCCTTAAAACAACTCTCCTGTTGGGGCAAGCTGGATATTGAAATTAGTGTTAATATTTCTTCATATCATCTACAGCAGGTGTCATTTGTAACAGATTTAGAGAAGGCATTGAGTTTATTTCCAAATGTAAAACCTGAATCTTTACAGTTAGAAATTTTAGAAAGTAGTGCGCTAGGTGATTTGAATACAGTGAATACAATACTAAGGTCATGTATACATGACTTGGGTGTTAAGGTTGCTCTGGATGACTTTGGAACGGGTTATTCTTCGTTAACTCACTTGAGAAACTTACCCGCTAAAACAATTAAGATAGATCAAACATTTGTAAGAGATATACTTGATGACCCCAATGACCATGCAATCATTGAAGGTATTATTGGCTTAGCAAATGCATTTAATAGAAAAATCATTGCTGAAGGTGTTGAAACAACAGAACATGGGTTAATGCTCATTATTATGGGCTGTTATGAAGCTCAAGGCTATGGTATTGCCAAGCCTATATCTGAAAATAAGTTCCTATCTTGGTTAGATGAATATAAACCTAATCAGCAATGGGTTGAATGCGCAAAACAATCTCGAACCTCAAAACAGGCGAAGCTTGAATTAATGAAACTAGTCATTGATCACTGGTACAAACGATTTGAAAGAGGCTTTAACTTACCATCTACGACTAAAGATCAATGGCCTATTTTAAATAGAAAACAATGTCATTGCGGAGTATGGATTAATAAAGCAAAGGAAGAGCAGTTTTGTGATAAGGCTGGATTAATAGAGATGGAAGCGGCTCATAACACCTTACATGATGTAGCTGATAACTTGATAAAACAGTATTATGAAGGCAGTGACTCTAATAAAGCAGATGCATTATTAGATCTTCAATTAGCCATAGAGTATCTGGAAAGTGTTTATGAACAATGCTAAAAAGGGTTTATAAAAATAAGATGGGAATTTGAAAATACTTTAAAACTCAAATCCCCACTCACTTTGTTCAACTCTTAACCTGAGCTTTTTAAATAAGCACAAATAATAATTTAGCTTTCACCTTGAGAGCTAGAAGCTGAATGGCTAAGGACTCTTTCAGCTAACCGAGAAAAGGGCATACTTTGTATCCACACAGAGCCTGTGCCAGAAAGGGTTGCTAAAAACATACCTTCACCACCGAAGAACATGCTTTTTAGCCCACCACTCATTTGGATATCGTAATCAATATCACCACAAAATCCGACTAGACAGCCTGTATCTAAACGTAATGTTTCATTGTTAAGTTCTTTTCTAAGTACTGTACCACCGGCATGAATAAAAGCCATGCCATCACCTCGTAGGCGCTGAAGTATAAAACCTTCACCGCCGAAAAATCCACTGCCTAATCGTTTATGAAAGGCAATATCTACTTGTGTACCTAGTGCGGCGGCTAAAAAAGAATCTTTTTGACAAATGACTTCTTCCCCTAGTTCAGCAAGGTTTAAAGGAATGATTGATCCAGGAAAGGGAGCAGAGAAACCAGCTGAACGTTTTTTATTACCTTCATTGGTAAAGTGAGTAAGAAAAACGGACTCGCCGGTCAACATACGTTTGCCTAGACCAAAAATTTTCCCCATCACCCCCGATTCTGAACCATCGCCCATCTTGGCTTCAAAGTTAATATCTTGCTCTAAATAAGTCATAGCACCTGCTTCAGCGATAACCGCTTCATTAGGGTCAAGTTCTATTTCAACCATCTGAATATCATGGCCAATAATGGTGTAATCAACTTCGTGGCAACGCATGGTTTTTCCTTGGTTATTTAACTAATAATTCAATTAACATGTTTTCGTAAATTTCGGATAAGATTTCTAAATCTTCAACGCCAACATTTTCATTTATTTTATGAATAGATTCATTTAGTGGACCTAATTCAATGACCTCTGCACCTGTGGGAGCAATAAAACGGCCATCAGAAGTACCACCACCTGTATCATCAATAGTTTCAAAGCCTGTTACTTGCTTAATGGCAACATGTGCAGCATCAATTAAAGCACCACCTTCTGTTAAAAATGGGTTGCCTGATAAACGCCATTGCAGATCGTATTTAAAGTCGTATTTATCAAAAATAGCGGCTGTACGTTGTTTGATGGTTTGTTCGTCAAGTTCTGTACAGAAACGCAGATTAAACTGAATTTCTAATTCACCAGGAATAATATTTTCAGCTCCAGTACCACCGTTAATATTTGATACTTGCAAACTTGTAGGTGGAAAAAATTGATTCCCATTATCCCAAACTTCTTCTGTTAACTCTTTAAGTGCTGGTGCAAAAGCATGGATAGGGTTTTCAGCTATTTCAGGATAAGCGACATGGCCTTGTGTACCATGAACAGTTAATTTTGCACATAAGGAACCACGACGGCCAACACGAATTACATCACCTAGTTTTTTATCGCTTGATGGTTCACCGACTAAACACCAGTCAATTTTTTCATTACGTTTTTCTAAAACATCGATGACTTTAACGACACCATTAGTTGCAATGCCTTCTTCGTCACTGGTAATCATCATGGCAATAGAGCCTTTGTGATCGGGATGATCAGCAATAAAGCGTTCTAGAGCCGTAACAAAACAAGCTACACCGCCTTTCATATCAGCAGTACCGCGGCCATATAACTGGCCATCTCTGATAGTAGGTTCAAAGGGAGGTGAGTCCCAGCGATCTAAAGGCCCTGGTGGTACAACATCAGTATGGCCCAAAAAGGTCAGTAAAGGTTTGGCTTCGCCACGTCTTAGCCAGATGTTTTGAGTGTCGTCAAAATCTAATCGTTCTTCTTTAAAACCCAATTTGCTTAATCGTTCAACCAAAACATCTTGGCAACCTGCATCTTTAGGGGTAACAGATTCTCTACTGACGAGGTCTTTTAATAAGGATAATGTTTCGCTCATAGTTCCGCTTGATAGTTGTCTGCTTTAAAACCGATAATCATTTTTTCGCCAGTATCTAATACAGGGCGTTTGATTAAAGTAGGAGTCTCCAACATATGTTGCAATGCTGTTTGTTTTGATACATTGGCTTTTTGATCATCACTCAGTTTACGCCAGCTGGTACTTTGCTTATTAAGTAATTTTTCCCAGCCTAGAGTGGCTTCAAAAGACTCAAGTAATTCAGCTGTTAATCCTTGTTTGCGATAATCATGAAACTGAAATTCAATATTGTTTTCTTGTAGCCAATCTTTTGCTTTTTTCACAGTATTGCAATTACTGATGCCATAAAGTGTGTACATGTTATAGCTCGCTATTTAATAATTCTTCAATAGAAGGAAGTTCTTTATCTTTATGAGCATGGTGTTTATATAAATCAACAAACTCCATAAAAGCTTGTTCTAGATCGTCAAGAATACCTTCTTCATTTTCTTTGTCTTCGCCTGACAAGCCTGAACTGTCCAAATATTCTTTTTGTAAGGCGATCTCACTGTTTAAAGATAGGATGGCATATAAAACGGCATTACTAGATAAAGGTTCTGGCATGATTTGTTGTGAATTTAATATGAAGAAATTAAGGTAGGGGATTTTAGTATCGTCATTAAAGTCCCTTCCATATAAGTTAAATGGCTATATACAAACTGTTGATTAAAGTTGGAGGGGCCTATTGGCCGCGACCGAAACAAGATCTAGAGCAGTCGCGGCCAATAGGCCCCTCTTACCAAAAAACAACTTAAATCTTTTATAAATCTGTGGCTTGTATAGAAGCATATAAGTTAATTATACAAAGATAATCAGTAAATTATAGTCGATATTATAACGTGCATAAAATAGAGCTTGTTATGCATTTTATTTAAAAGGCTGAAGTTTAGGGCTATTTAAATAATGGGAAAGCTATTTAGGAAACTTTCAAAATCTTTGGCAGGTAAAGGTTTTGCAAATAAATAGCCTTGTCCATAACTGCACCCTTCATGTTTTAGAAAATCGAGTTGATCTTCAGTTTCAATCCCTTCAGCCAAAACATCAAGTGATAAGCCCTGAGCCAAGTCTATTACAGTTTTAGCAATGGCAATATCTTTAGCGTCATTAGGAATGTTGGATACAAAAGATTGGTCAATTTTTAATTTAGTGACGGGAAGATGTTTTAGGTGATTAAGCGACGAATAGCCAGTACCAAAATCATCAATAGCCAGCTTTACGCCTACGCTACGTAATTGTTTGAGGGTTTCTGTGGATTTTTTTTGGTTTTTCATCATGGTAGATTCAGTAATTTCTAATTCTAAATTAGAAAGCGGTAGCTCTGTACTTTTAATAACAGAATCAATCATTTTAATTAAACCTTCTTGATCAAATTGAACGGGGGATAAATTAACACTGATAGATATATCGGCTTGTATTAATCCTGATTTCTGCCATTGATGCATTTGTTTACATGATTCTTTAAGAATCCACTCTCCTAATGGGATGATAAGGCGAGAGCGTTCGGCTAAAGGAATAAAGACATTGGGTGGTATGAGTCCTTTTTCTGGATGTAACCATCTAACGAGAGCTTCAAGCCCGGAAAGTTTTCCGGTATTGAGCTCTAGTTGAGGTTGGTAATAAACCACAAACTCTTGTTTATCCAGTGCTTTACGTAAATTGGCTTCTAAAATTATACGTTCACGCGCTTGCTCTGTTAGCAGCTCTGAATAATATTTAAATTGGTTTCGTCCTTCATATTTTGCTTTGTACATTGCTGAATCAGCATTTCGAACTAAGTCCTCTATAGTTGTACCATGTTGGGGATATATGCTGATACCAATACTGGCCCCTAAAAAAATATTATGGCCCTGAACTAAGAACGGTTCTTTAAATAGCTGAATGATTTTATTTGCAATTAATGCAAGGTCTGACTCATGATTAAAGTCATTTAAAATTAAAGTAAATTCATCGCCACCCATTCTAGCGAGTGTATCTTCTTTTCTAATCAGTGCTTTAAATCGTGAGGCTACTGTTTGTAATGTTATATCACCTGATGAATGATCAAAACTATCATTCACTTGTTTAAAGTCATCCAAATCTATAAAAAATACAGCAACTTTGCTTTTATGGCGTTCTGCCGTTTTAATTGCTTGCGTTAACCTATCAGCAAAAAATATGCGGTTTGGTAGTCCTGTTAGAGCATCATGGTGAGCTAAATGGGTGTATTCTTTGGTGCGATCTATCACACGTTGCTCAAGACTTAATTGGTATTCTAGCAACTTGTTTTCAACCCGTTTTCGTCGATTAATTTCCTGTGATAAGCGACGGTTCCAATAGATGATGATCAATAATAAAAATAAGGAGCCTAAAACAATTTTCCAAATTAATTGATAATTAACCGCATGTTCAAATTTAATAGACATCCAGCTGTTAAAAATAAGGGCATGCTGGTTATCTGAAATATTATCCAAAGATTTTTGCAAAATACTAGCTAATATTGGCCAGTCATTTCGAACAGCCATTGATTGATCGTTACTATATGGCGTGTCTCCTGCCACTCTTACATTATCAATGGCGTATTTTCCCAAATAGTAGGTTACACTCACTGCGTTGCCAATAAATACATCGACCTCATTTTCTGAGACCATTCTTAGACCATCTAATGGTGTTTTTACGGGTATTAGTATTAGATCAGGATGATCACGCTTTAGCCATGATTCAACAGCGTAGCCTTTAACAATGGCAATTTTTTTTGAGGATAAGTTTTCTACGTTACCAATATAAGAGGTTTTTTTGTTTGCATAGATTTTTATAGGGAATGAGATATAAGGCTTGGTGAATAAACTAAATTCTTCACGTGCAGCTGTTTGTGAAACTGAGCTAAAAATATCAAGTTGCTTATTTTTTATACCACTTACAGCTTGTTGCCAGCTAATATTTTTGGCCGCTTCAAAACGAATCCCTAAGTCCTTAGAGATAATTTTAAGATAATCCATTGAAATACCATCAAAATCACCTGTATTAGAGATGTATTCGATAGGTGCCCAGTCAGGGTCCATAGCAACTTTAATTGTTTGATGATCAATAAGCCAGTCTTGTTCTTCCTGCGTTAATAAGTTGTTTTTACTTTTGAAGTGCTCTTTTGAGACCCAAGGGTTAATAATATTATTAATCTCTATTTCTGTTAATGAATCTAAAGCTTTTTGTAGAATATCTCGTAATATAGGCCAGTCTTTACGTATACCCATTGTTAAATCAGTGCTTTTGCGGTTTAAGCTGCCTTGGGTTTCCAAGTTTAAAAAAACCTTGTTACGGATTAAGTAATTTGCGACCGCGCGGTTACCAACATAGGCATCAATTTCACCGCGAGCAACGGCATCTAATGCCTGTGTTGTATTGGTGTATTGCTTAATGCTTACTTTAGGGTGGTTTTTATTAAAGTAGGCATTGTTACCAAAACCTTGTTCTAGAGCAATTGTTTTACCTGTAAGCTCTTGAGCATTCTTATAATAAGTCTCGCCTCTACGCCCAATGATGGCATGAGTGATAGAAAGGTAGGGCGTGGTAAAATTAAAATCAGCCTCTCTTTCTGGCTTAGGAGTAATATCCATAAGTGCAGGTCGTTGTTTATTTTTAACTGAATTAAAAATATCTTCCCATTTACCAGGAACAGCAACCAAAACGCCGCCTAGGTATTTATTTAATGCTTTAATAACGCCTGCGCCTATGCCACTTGCTTGATTTTTTGTATTAACAAAGTCAAAAGGAGGCCAAGCTTGCATCGTACCTACTTCAATTCGAGGATGATTTGCTAGCCAACGACGTTCTTCGGCATTTAAGTTACTGAGAGTAGGTCTTAAGAAAAAATCATGATCTAAATTGATATTGTCTGTAATACCAAGTTGAGCATAGGTTTCAATGATTTTTTTGTATCGAGTCTTTTCAAAACTACCTAACTCAATAAAATCAGCAACAATCATTTTAGCGGTTTCTTGAGCTTCGTATTTTAAGTGAGCACGAGATAAGTTTTGTGAGTTGTATTTTTTTAAGATTAAGTCAATTATTTCTTTGGGGTGGTCCAATGCATATTTCCAACCTTTTAAACTTGCTTTACGCATACGTTCAACACGGCTTGGGTGATTTTGTAACTCAGATTTACGAGTAAATAAATTATCACCATAAAAATCAATGCCATAATCTCTTGGATGAATGATATTAATAGCGATATCTTTTTGTTTGAAAGAAAAGGGTTGGTCAGAAATATAAGCAGTTAGAGCATCTGTTTTACCCTCTATTAAATCTTCAATACGGAATGTGTGGGGTTGGATATCTACCTGATCAAAACTTCCTAAAGAATCATATATTAAGGCTAATGCTGGAGTATCAGTAATACCAATATTAGATTTTTCTAAGGTGACTTTTTTTCCTTTTAAATCAAAAGGGGTCAATAGCTTATCTTCTTTACGAGTGAGTATTACTAGAGGTGAATGTTGAAAAATTTGAGCAACCAGTAGGAAGTCATTATTATTTTTTAGCGAAGCTAGCAATAACCCAGTGCTACCAATACCGTAATCTGCTCTGCCTGCTAAAACTTCATTAGGCACATTATTATCAAAATTACGCTCCAACAATGTGACATCAAGGTTTTCTTCTGCATAAAAGCCTTTTTCAATAGCCGCGTAATAGCCTGCAAACTGAAATGAATGCAACCATTTTAACTGTAGCGTTACTTTTTCCTTTTCTTGGGCTGTTGCAAAGCTATTGAAGCAAATTAATACAGTAAAGAACAAAAGTAGTTGTATGATTTTGTTAAATATCAAAATATGTTTTGTAAGAAAATATGAGCAAATAATGATGCATTATTTTAAGTATATACCTGTGTATATCAGTTAGTCATTTATCCGTAAATTTAACAACTTGATTCGTAGCCCCAAATCCACACTTAGAAAATCGGCATTGAGCACTAGCTCTTGGCTCCTATAGACTTACAAAAAATACCCGCTTAACCTATGGGTGAAGCTAAGATTTTTTGCAAGCCCCTAGAACCCAAGGTCTAGCACTCTATATCCAATTTCTAAGTGTGGACTTGGGGCGGCTTTTATTAATCTAAAAATATGGTTTTAAGTTAAAATAAACAATTGTTCATTTTAAATTGTTATTTTATGAAAAACCAGTCTCCTGAAGCCGATTTTGAATCATTTTCTTTTTCAGATGATATTTTATCTGCCATTAAAAATATGGGCTTTGAATCCCCAACAGATATACAGCTTAAAACGATACCCGCTGTATTAGAGGGGAAAGATGTTTTGGCGCGTGCTGATACAGGGTCTGGGAAAACGGCTGCTTTTGCATTGCCTTTATTAGACAGTATGAGCAACGAGGATATTTATTCTCGCATAGGGCGTGACAAGCGTTTTGATGGTGCTAACAGAGTAGCCAGTAATTGTGTGCAAGTATTAGTACTTGTGCCTACGCGAGAATTAGCCATTCAAGTTGCAGACGTTTTTACTCAGCTTTCTAAGGATATTGAACCTGCTATTAAATGTCAGAGTGTTTATGGTGGTGTGAAAATTAATCCTCAAATGATGGCATTAAGAGGTGGCGCTGATGTTTTGGTTGCTACACCTGGACGGTTACTTGATTTGGTTGATCAAAATGCAATTAAATTTAATCAAATAAAAGCTTTGGTGATAGATGAAGTAGATCGTTTAATGAAAGGTGACTTTCAAGAAGAAATTGAACGTATCAGTAAATTATTACCTAGTAAACGTCAAAACTTGATGTTTACAGCGACTTTCCCTGAAAGTATCAGTCGTTTAGTGCGTGAAGTGATGAATGAACCTGCCATTATAAATATGGATGAGTTTGTTGATGAGCTGGAAATTGAGCAACGCGTTATCACTGTTAATCATAATCAAAAGAATGATGTGTTAGCGCATATACTTGATAATAATAGTTGGGAACAAGTATTGATTTTTTGCAGTGCAAAAAGAACTTGCGATAACCTGGTTAAAAAACTAGAAAAAAGAAGTATTGAAGCGGTTGCAATGCATAGCAATAAAGAGCAATCAGCAAGAATGAAAGCTTTAAAGAGGTTTAAAGACGGTGAAATACGTATTTTAATTGCGACGGATGTTGCAGCAAGAGGGATTGATATAAAACAATTGCCTTGCGTGATTAACTACGATTTACCACGATCTCCAAATGATTATGTACATAGAGTAGGGCGTACAGGCCGTGCTGGCGAGCAAGGCCATGTTATTTCTTTGATTGCACATCATGAGTTTCAACATTTTTCTGTGATAGAAAGACATAATGCGCTTAATTTGGAAAGAGAAGAAATTGAAGGTTTCGAGCCAGACGAAGTTGCTCCTCCCATGCCGCGTAAAAGTCCTAAAAAGGTAAAGCCTCGATTGAGTAAGAAACAAAAAGCTAGGCAGGTTGAAGAGCAGGAGCCAGCTAAAGAGAGTGATGAAAATAAAGTTGCTGAGGAAAAAACTGTTGAGGTAACGCAAGAAAAACAAGAACCAGCAGTTAATGCCGATATTTGGGGTAAACGTAAGTAACTCATCTGGTGGATCTCATTCCCACGCGCTGCGTCACTGCCATTAAGTTAAGAAAAATCCATTAAAAATCAAGGATAATAACCATATTTTATGGTAGTGATGTCTAGAAAAAGCAAGGCAATAAATGAAAGCAGGAAGCAGATTACAAGTACATCGTTAA
>Ga0209184_1001084_pt1 | contig 20166 bp, 15 predicted proteins | sample EN8Hudsemesocosm_2_FD_184627 | JGI IMG/M metagenome (GOLD analysis project Ga0209184, IMG submission 184627) | Methane-oxidizing microbial communities from mesocosms in the Hudson Canyon - EN8C Hudson Canyon (SPAdes) (version 2) | ecosystem: Environmental > Aquatic > Marine > Cold seeps | place... | reverse complement strand
CTCAACAAGAAGGTGATACAGGTTCACCAGAAGTACAAGTTGCTTTGTTAACTACACAAATCAACCACTTACAAGGTCACTTCAAAGAGCACATCCATGATCACCATTCACGTCGTGGTTTATTACGTATGGTTGCACAACGTCGTAAATTACTTGATTACTTAAAAGGAAAAAACGTTGTACGTTATACTGCTTTAATCGGTAAATTAGGTCTACGTCGCTAAGAGTATTTTAAACTCTATTAGATACAAGATTTTTAAAAGGAGCCTATGGCTCCTTTTTTTTGCGCTAGAGTAATGTATCAAAGATGAATCGTTGCTATAAACCAAGGTGATCTTTAAAAGTAGCTAATAGTCTGTCACTAGTGTGCCAGCAGCAATGGCAATGTTAATCAGCTCAGAGTAAGTGCTCACCTCAAGTTTTTTCTTAAGTAAACTTAGGTTGTTAGCAATAGTTTTTTCAGACAAAAAAAGTTTTTTAGCAACCTGCCTTATTGTTTTTCCCTCAGTTATAGCGCAAAAAATATCAAATTCACGAACCGTTAACTTTTGTAGTAGATTCGGTTGAGAGTGGTTGAACAGTAAATTTATATCTGGACTAATAAATTTTTTGCCTTGGCTTACTGTACTGAGCCCGCTAAGTATCACGGAGGTTTCACAACTCTTGCTGATATAAGCCTCTATTCCTAAATCGAGTAGACGCTTCACCAAGTAGTTATTTTGTGAAATGCTGAAAACGATAATTTTAGCATTTGGCCATTTAACTTTTAATCGACGTATACCTTCTATGCCTCCCATACCTGGCATAGATAAATCAGTAATGATTAGGTCCGCTAGTTCTTGCTGACATTGTATAAGCAGGGCTTCAGCGCTACTAACGGAAGCAATTACTTGATATTGTTTATGCATAGACAAAAAGTTAGTTAATCCATCCCGCACAATAGCGTGATCGTCAGCAATGGTTATTGTCTGCATCATATTACTTCTCGCGATAGTTCGGTATTCTCAATTATTATTGGTAAAACGATCCGTATGCTAACCCCCTGATTAACACTGGATGACAATGAAAAGTTGCCCATGAGAGCCTCAGCTCTTTCTCGCATACTTATAAGTCCTAGGCCATTCGTTGCTGTTAGCTTACTAATTCCTACACCATCATCAATAACTTGTAATACTATGTTGGGCAGAGACTCTTTCACTGGTATTTCATCAAACTCTTCATTTAGACCAATTGAAACGTGTATTTTTTTTGCTTTAGCGTGTTTACAAGAGTTTGTAAGCCCTTCTTGAATAATTCGAAAGCAACCTATGGCAAGCTTTTCATCAATGACGCTTGGACAAGTTATATTGGCAGTGAAGCTAGTTGTCGGCATGACCTGCTGCCATTGTTGGATCAGCTCTTTGATAGCTTCGGCTAAGCCAAATTGATCTAGCATTAATGGGCGTAGGTTATTGGTAATTGATCGAATAGAGTCAATCAGTTGCTTAGATGAGTTAACAATGGTATCAGCAGCCTTTGTTAAACCTGTTGTGTCGTTTACCATAGTATTACTAACATATTGACAAATAAAGTCTGCTTGTAATTTCATGCCTGTTAACTGTTGTCCACATTGATCGTGTAGCTCTGCCGCTAATTGTTTTCGTTCTTGCTCTTGTACTTGATAGTTACGCCTGTTTAAAGAGCGATTTTCTTTCAGTAATAATTGGTTTTTCTTGGCAGCAGCGATAATATACTTGATGTTTTTATGATTAATATTTCTTATTAACATAACTCCAGCAGTGATTAACACACATAGAATAAGGGCTAGTGTTATTTTCCACAAAGCTAAATCTTGTAAGGCAAGTCGTTGTAACTCTTGTGCTTTGTTTAATAATTCCTTGCTGATCTGTTGTTCTATCAGTTGAAGTGAATTTATTTTCTCTGTTACCGCAGTAAACCATTGTTCAACATTTACTTTAGATATCCCTGTGTGATTCTCTAGGTATGCTAAGTTGTGATAGTTATCAACCTCTTGAAAATACTTGTTTTTTGATAACTTGTTGAAGGATGTTTTTATAGGTGAACTTGCTAAAAAGGTAAACTCTTGTAAATAGAGTTTTTGTGCAGTCGCTAACTCAATTTGTTTTTGCAGTTCATCTTTGGTTAGGATGCTTTTACTAAATACTATTCCTAAAGTAGCTCTTTCTATACCTGTTATTTCTTTTGCTTTTAATAAGCTAATATAAGAAAAAAAAGTTTGTGTTAATTCAGTATTAACAGTGAGCTTGACTATATTGGCAATAATATTCAGGAGTTTTTTGTTAATAGTGCTATAAAAGTCAACTGCAGTTAGGTTATCAGCCGCTTTGATGTTCACCCTAGCTCTAAAAGAGTTTAGTCTAGTTAATTGCTTTTCAAAAACTTTAATTTTTTTGCTGAATTCAGTATTAGTTAATAGTTCTTTATTTGCGTAAGCTTCATCAAAAAATATTTTTTTTGTTTGGTTGGTTAAAGTGTGTTGCTGTTTTAGTTTATCTAAAAATTTTTGATTATAGCTTGTTAAATAAACACTGGTATAGCCACGCTCTTTTTGCAATTCATGTAATAGTGCACTAAGTTTTGTTGCTAAAAGAGTGAATTTCTCTAACTTATTTAGCTGTTGATTCTGTGTAGATAGTTGCTCAATTTGTAAGCTTGCCATATAAAGGCAAACCAATAGCGGAAAAATAAATAATGTCGATAACTTAGTTATATTCCCACTACTATTGATTCTTCCAGCAATACTTTTTTCCTGTTTAGCCCAATCAATCATAAGGTTTTTTACATCTTGTAGTATTTAAAATTGTACATCTGACCTAAATTGAAGCATTGCACAGCATAAAAACAATCACTTGATTCACATCAATATTTATCTATTTGTTTCGGGATTATTTCCCGATTATTTCCTCACTCTATTTTTGCTAGAAAAAATAAGATACTTTCAAAAGTAGCTCTATAGCTTAAATCATTGACGCAAACCACTTGTTATTAAGGTAAAAACAATAAATAGGAATTAAGGTGATAAGTATGGAAATATCTGAAGAGTCAGAAATATGGCAAATAGGCAGTCGGGCCTGTTTATTAAAGAACCTTGATAAAAAGATTCAAGGTTATCATCAACAAAAACTTCAGCTTCAAATATTGTTATTCAGGCTTGATAATTTTAGTAAAATTGATAAGAATCGAGGTGTTCTAGGAACACGTTGTGTTGCTAAAGTATTAGAGGATCGTTTATCACTTGCCTTTAATGTTAAAGGTTGCTTTTACCAGTTAAGTGCAGACTGTTATGTTTTTGTGAGCTCAGGGAAATCATCTGATTTTAATAAAGCATTCCTTGATGAGCTGTATGTAAAGTTAAGACAACCAGTTAGTTTTTTTTATGACATTATTACCATTGAGCTCTCTATGGGCTTTGCATCAATGGCCCCTGAAATTATTACCTCTTGCGACTTATTAAGTAAGGCAGAAGTTGCTCTAAAGTTATCAACAAAAAATGATAGTGGTTGGCAAGGTAATACCTGTCAGCAATGTAAAGATAATAAATCACCGGATCGGGCGCTATTTAATGAACTTAAGCAAGATATTGCTAATGTTCAACTCCACCTTGCAGGCCAGCCTATCTATAACTTTGATAGTGGTAAATTAGCTATAGTTGAGGTGCTGTTACGATGGCATCATGAAAAATATGGTGCTATTAATCCACTAAAAATAATCGAATTGGCTAGGAGAAATGGTTATCTATACCATATCGCCATATATGTTTGCCAACAGCTTGCTAGTTTTTTAGTTACTAATAAAGAAAGTTATCAAAACGTTTTATTTTCGGTAAATTTCAATATGCCTCAAATAATTAACAAGAAATTAATTGAAAACGTACTTTCAATTTTTGATCATCAGGGCATAGACCGCAGCAAACTCATTTTTGAATCAACTGAAACTGATGCTTTACCGGTATCATTTGAAGATGCAGCTGGACATTTTCACTGGATTCGTCAACAAGGTGTTCAAGTTGCCATGGATGACTTTGGCTCTGGTTATTCTACTTTGGCTTTACTTACGAGTATTGAGGTTGATTTGATTAAAATTGATCGCAGTTTAGTTACAGGGATAGAGTGCAGTTCTCGTCGATTAGAAACTTTATTAGCCATCTTACAACTATGTCAACGGCTTGAAATAACGGTTGTGGTTGAAGGTATAGAAAATAAACAACAACATCAATTGTTGCTTGATTGTCAAATTCCAAGTCTTTTGGTGCAGGGTTATTATTATGGCAAACCTTGTACTTTACATAACCAAGTTACCTTTAAAGAAAGTATGTTTCTCCATACCGAACAGCAATGTAATCAACCTGCTTTACAAGGATTTAATCAATGAAATTTATCGAAAATTTAAGTTTTAGAAATAAACTGTGCTTACTTTTATTGGTACCTATTGTCGGTATTTTATTCTTTTCTTTATCAGGAATTGTAGAAAAATATCAATTCACTTCAGCCATGGATAAAATTGAAGTATTAACTAAAATGTCAACAAAAGTAAGTGCTCTGCTGCATGAGACGCAAAAAGAGCGTGGCATAACTGCTGTTTATATGTCTAGTAAAGGGAGAAAGTTTTCACAACGAATAACAGAGCAACAAAATCAAACTGATATACGCCTTCAGCAGTTGCTAACATTTTTTAATAACAGCGATGATGATGGATTTGTTTTAAACAAATACACAAAGAAATTTCAATTAGCGGTGAATACAGTGCTCCTTAGCCTGAAGAAAATAGAAGTCAAACGTAAACAGGCAAAAAGTTTTGAACTCGAAAACCAAGAGATAATTACTTTTTATAGTCAACTCAATAGCGATTTGCTTGCTTTACTTGATGAAACTCCAAATTTAAGTTTAGATGCCAATATTGCAATGATGAGCAATTCATATGTTAGCTTTTTAAGAGCAAAAGAGTTAGCTGGATTAGAGCGGGCTGTTATCAGTAGTATTCTATCTGTAGACAACAATGTAGGACGCAAAAAGCTCGGCAGTAATATAGAAAGAGGTATTGCATTAGTGGCTAAGCAGCAAGCTTTTTATGTGAACTTTCAGGTGTCGGCTTCAACAACAAGTATTGAAGCTCTACAATTATTGAACTCATCAGTTAGTGCTGATGTTGTGAATGAAATAAGGGCGGAAATATTTACTGGTTTTTTAAATACTGGTGTGAGTCATTTTACCATTAAAGTAGACACATGGTTTGATGCAATTACGCAAAAAATAAATGGCTTAAAGAAAATTGAAAATGATATTTCTGTTGAGTTATTAGAGTCGGCAAAATCAGCTAAGCAATCGGCAACAATGGCTTTATTATTTTACAGTATTATTGTTGTTTTTATGGTGATACTAACTTTAGTACTATCCGTTGTGGTGATACGTATTGTATTAGGGCAATTAGGAGGCGAGCCGAATCATGTGAGTGATTTTGCCAAAAAAATTGCTGAAGGTGATTTATCATCTCAAGAGCAAAAATCAGTACAAAGTGGTCTGAGTGCTTGTGTGTTGCAAATCTCAAGTAAATTAAGAGAAGTCGTATTGAGTGTGAAGCAAGGCTCAGATGACTCGCTAATAAATGCAGAATACTTATCAGCAGAAACAGAGCAAATGTCAGCAGTTATTGACTCACAATCGTCACGTTCAAGCCATGTTGCCAGTGCAATCACGCAAATGTCACAAACCATTGCACAAGTAGCAAGTAACACCGCCGATATTTCCCAATCAGCTGCAGGGGCTACTCAATCAACGGTTGAGGCGAAAAACATTATTGCTCAAAGCAAGCGAGAAGCACAAAATGTTCGCAATATAGTGACTGGTACTGAGGAAAGTATTCAAGTATTAGGAGATAAAATAACCGAGGTTAGCAAAGTTATTGATGTGATCAATAAAATAGCCGATCAAACTAACTTATTGGCGCTTAATGCGGCCATTGAAGCTGCAAGGGCAGGGGAGCATGGAAGAGGTTTTGCTGTAGTTGCCGATGAAGTACGTTCATTAGCTGTTCATACGGTTAATTCAACTCAAGAAATTGAACAGATGATTAACGATGTTCAACAATATGCTCAGCAGGCGGTAAATTCTATTCATCAAAGCCAATCAATGGTGCTCAATGGTGTTGAGCTTGCTAACGATACAGCACAAACCATAGAAAATGTGGTTACTGACATGAATTCATTACAAAGTATGGTCGAGCAGGTTGCTAGTGCAACTGAGGAATTATCCATGGTCTCGGATAATATCATGAGCGATGTAATCGTCATTTCAGAACACTCACAAACGATAAATACTAGTTTTCAGAGTGTTTCCTCTACGGCAATGAAATTGAAAAGTCACTCTTCACAACTAGTTGGTTCAGTAAGTTACTTCAGTTTGTGATGCTTTTAGATTTAGACGGTTAGTAAAAATACTCGAGTATATTATTAATCCCTTTACGTATACTTTAAAAAGTTTACTAACTGCTAGCAAATAGCGCTCAGGTCAGTATAATATGCGTGCTTAATTTTTTTACCATTCAATATGGTGATAAAATCAAGCACATATTCTAAAGAAAATAATCAATCAAACTGTATAATTTTTTGTTCTACTTAACCGTAATGAAGCGCCTAAGTGAATAAATAATTGTACAGATTGATTAACATATCAATACGTAAAATTAAGGAAACACATTAGATGTTTAATCCAGTAACTAAAAAATTTCAATTCGGTAAACATACCGTAACGCTAGAAACGGGTACTATCGCTCGTCAAGCATCAGCTGCTGTAATGGCTAGCATGGACGATACTTGTGTATTAGTTTCAGTTGTAGCTAAAAAAGAAGCTAAACCAGGCCAAGACTTTTTCCCATTAACAGTTAACTACCAAGAGCGTACTTACGCTGCAGGTAAAATCCCAGGTAGCTTCTTTAAACGTGAAGGCCGTCCTTCAGAAGAAGAAACACTAATTGCACGTTTAATTGACCGTCCAATTCGTCCATTATTTCCAGAAGGTTTCACTAACGAAGTACAAGTAATTATCACTGTTGTTTCAGTTAACCCTGAAATTGCCCCTGATATTATTTCGTTAATTGGTACTTCTGCCGCTTTAGCTATTGCTGGTGTTCCATTTAGTGGTCCAGTTGGTGCAGCACGTGTTGGCTACACTGATGGTCAATACATTCTTAACCCACTTCAATCTGAATTACCAACAAGTCAATTAGACTTAGTTGTTTCAGGTACAGACTCTGCAGTATTGATGGTTGAATCTGAAGCAGATGTATTATCAGAAGAAGTAATGCTAGGCGCAGTAATGTTTGGTCACGAACAAATGCAAGTTGCTGTTTCGGCCATTACAGAATTTAAAGCAGAAGTGAACACTCCTTCATGGGAATGGACTGCTCCAGTTAAAAATGCTGATTTAGTTGCTAAAATTGCTGAACTTAGTGAAGCACAAGTAAACGAAGCTTATCAAATCACTGAAAAGGCTGTTCGTTATGAAAAAATTAAAGAGATCCGTAATTCAGTAGTTGAAGCGTTATTATCCGCTGATGAAGAACTTGATGTTCAAGAAGCTAAAGATTTATTCCATGACCTAGAAAAAACAGTTGTTCGTGGTCGTATTACAGATGGTAACCCTCGTATCGATGGTCGTGATCCTGAGTCAATTCGTGCTTTAGATGTAATGACAGGTGTATTACCACGTACTCATGGTTCATCAGTATTTACGCGTGGTGAAACTCAAGCCATCGTTACTGCAACTTTAGGTACGCAACGTGACGCACAACGTATTGATAGTATTTTAGGTGAGAAAACTGATGCATTCATGCTTCATTATAACTTCCCTCCATACTGTGTTGGTGAAACTGGTTTTGTTGGTTCACCTAAACGTCGTGAAATTGGTCATGGCCGTTTAGCAAAACGCGGTATGTTAGCAGTTATGCCTACGATTGAAGAATTCCCGTATGCTGTACGTGTAGTTTCTGAAATTACAGAATCTAATGGTTCATCTTCAATGGCTTCTGTTTGTGGTACTTCACTTGCGCTTATGGATGCTGGTGTACCAATTAAAGCGTCTGTTGCAGGCATTGCAATGGGTCTAGTTAAAGAAGGCGAAAAATTTGTTGTTCTTTCTGACATCTTAGGTGATGAAGATCATTTAGGTGATATGGACTTTAAAGTAGCAGGTACTACTGGTGGTATTACTGCACTTCAAATGGACATAAAAATTGAAGGTATCACACAAGAAATTATGCAAATCGCTTTAAATCAAGCAAAAGCTGCACGTACTCACATTTTGTCTGTAATGGATGAAGCTATTGCAGGTCACAGAGAAGAAATCTCTGAATTTGCACCACGCATTCATACGCTTAAAGTTAGCCAAGATAAAATTCGTGACATCATAGGTAAAGGTGGCGCAACTATTCGTCAGCTTACTGAAGAAACCGGCACTACTATTGAAATTGATGACGATGGTACTGTTAAAATTGCGGCTACTTCTGGTGAGCAAGCAGAAGATGCAATTAACCGCATTAAAGCATTAACTGCTGAAATTGAAGTAGGTACACTTTACACGGGTAAAGTTGTTCGTATCGTAGATTTCGGTGCTTTTGTTAACGTCCTACCAGGTAAAGATGGTTTGGTACACATTTCACAAATTTCTGAAGAGCGCGTTAATAGTGTAACTGACGTGTTAACTGAAGGCCAAGAAGTTAAAGTTAAAGTACTAGAAGTTGACCGTCAAGGTCGTGTTCGTTTAAGTATTAAAGAAGCAATGGAAAAGCCAGCAGAAGAAACACCCGCTGCTGAGTAATTCTATTTATAAAGTTTGACTAAGTAATTTACAATTTAGTCCATTAAAAAGGAGCCTTATGGCTCCTTTTTTGTTGGTAAATCAAGTACAATCAGATTAATACCAAGTTGATTAAGTTCTTTCCCACTCAGCGAGAATTAAAAGACTTAGAGGCTAGGCATTGATTGAAGAGAATGGTTACTCCCTTATTAAAATCAATAACGCCGCATATAAGCCTTTAAACTCGCCCTTGGGAGCTTGCTCAATGCCCACTAACGTCGTTGAATTTATTTGATTTAGAATGACTAGATCTAAACAAATTCGCCTCGTTATTGAACATCGAGCATAGCTCTGAGAAGGGAAGAAATTTAATCAAATTGGTATGATGTGGCACTCGGCATTCAATTTTATTATTTTTAAGGCAAATTAGTGAATTTATTCTTTTTAGAATTCAAGTTTAAACCGTTAATGTTTATTTTTGTTATTTTCATGGCATCACTCACACAAGGCTGTGTATCATTAGATCAATCTTCTAATAGCGTAAACTCTGCTGCAATGAGTCAATTAGTGATTGCAGAGCCCTTAGCTATTAATTTCAAAAGTGAAATTGCTATTGCGCGTTTATCTGAGGTTATTAATCGAGTTAAAATCACCGATGATCAAAAGGCACAACTTCATTATGATCGTGGTGTACTGTATGACAGTGTTGGTCTACGTTCTTTAGCACGACTAGATTTTTCTCATGCTTTACAGCTAAAGCCAGATTTGATTGATGCTTATAACTTTTTAGGAATACATTTCACTCAATTAAAAGAATTCTCTCAAGCATATGAAAAGTTTGATTCTGTTTTAGAGCTTGATCCTGAACACGAATATGTTCATTTAAACCGTGGCATTGCTCTTTATTATGGTGATAGAGCTGAATTAGCTGCACAAGACTTTAATGATTTTCATCATAAGCAAAGTGATGATCCATACCGATTATTATGGCTTTATCTAGCTGAGTATAAGCTTGATCCAATGTCAGCAAAACAAAAATTAAAAGAAAGAGCAAAATCAGTTGCTGAGCAAACTTGGGCTAAGCAAGTTATCTATTTATATTTGGATGAAATTAGCCAAGAGAAATTCATTAGTGAGTTAACTAGCAATGTTCAGTCGAATAAAGAATTAACCGACAGGCTATGTGAAGCCTACTTTTATTTAGGAAAATATAACCAAAATAATGGCTATAACGGCGCTGCAGCTAATTTCTTTAAGCTATCTTTAAGTACCAACGTTTACGAGTTTGTTGAACATAGATATGCCAGACTTGAATTAGAATTGATGCGTACCAAAAAAGTGACACAAATTGAGAAAAATAATAAATCTTAAGCTCGAGTTTTAAAGTGGTTTGAGTATAGGGTCTGTTGATCTTTCATGTTTAAATTTTGTTTGAATTAAATGCTTTTTGATCGCGGCGCTAGGAATGTAGCATAGTCGTTCTATGTAAATTCCTCGCAACAAAGAGCAATAAGCATTTAAACGAATCCGAAGGACAGCGTTTATTAGCCATTTCTACTACGTTATCGCTTATTATAGTGGAATGACTACTAAACATAAGCTCTGCCTTGTATAAAAGGCTAATAAACTGCTGCAAAAATAATCAGCAAAGATCAACAGACCCTAACGAATGAAAAATAAATTAATGCTCATGAGTTTGTTGGTTTTCCTGTTAGTAGGATTATCGGCAAGCTCATTTTTTTTAAGTGATTACTTAACAAAAAGAATCACTAAAAATGAACACAGCACAAGTCAATTGAACTTTGCTATTACACATGAAAATTTAGCAGCACTTAGTTTTGCTTGGCGGGAAACACAACCCCACAGTGAACGGTGGCTCAACTTAGCAACAAAGCTTGCAAAAACAGAGGGTGAAGTTGCTTATCAACTTGCCCTTTATTATCAAGAGAAACCAAAACAAGCAATTTTTTGGTATAAAACTTCCATAAGACTTAATTATTTAAAAGCATCCACAGCGTTAGCTCAACTCTATTTTCAACAAGGTAAACTAATTAAAGCCGCACAAGTATTAGCACCTTTGCCGGGAGAATCGCTTGAAGAATTAAATGTTGAATCTATTGTACTTAAAGTAAAAATTGCCATTAGCCAAGGAAAAGTTGATGATGTTGACAAAACAATCAGCAATTATACTCTGCAATTGAAAATAACAGCAGCAGGGCAGCAATTGTTAGAAGATATTCAAAAGTATCAAATACGGTTCAGTGAAAACCAACGCTCAATGTCTAGTCAACCAGCCCTGAATTGTGACAATAGCATTCAACTATTTGCAACCAATTTGAATCATTTAAATCGCCTTGAAAGTTTAATTACAGAATTAACAGAGCAACCGCTGAATAACTCCGTTTGTTTTTCGCCCGTACGTTATATGCCAATAAATGAACTTGATTGCAGTATCGAGCAAGATAGTGCTATTCGTTGTGATGAACTGAACTGGCAGTCATGGGCTGATACAATTAATACACGTTATGTTGGTATTATGTTACCTACAGGCGGGGCTAATGTTCATTTGGGCGTGTTGTATTTTGATGCACAGGATAGTGTTGATGTTGTCGCCCATGAAATAAGTCACTTATTAGGGTTTGTTGATGAATATCCTTTGGTTGCAGAACATGTTAAATGTCAGGCTATCCAAGAAGAGTTATTTTCTCAAAATATATCTGTGTTGAAAAATAGATATCAAGGTCATCAGAAGGATATTCGCGCTAGCGTGTTAAAGCAGTTAGCATGGGCGAAACATATTAAAAGCAGCACCCCTATTTTACAATCGCTAACAGACTTGAATGGTAAACGTTACTGGCAGCTAGGAACTCCTGAAGAATTTAAGTACGAAACGGGTGTGTTTAAAGCGCAAACTTGTAATAATTCAGCCTTTCAATCGAAAAATGGTTTTAGTGCATTTAAGCCTGTATCGCACAGAACAAAATTGCAATATTTTGCACTAAAGTTTCCAGCGCTTTATTCAGCGTTATTACAAGAAAACTCAACTCAATACATAATGCCGAGTTTTCATTACAATATTGCTTTAGCTTATTACCAACAAGCTCATTTTCAGCAGAGCTCTTTTCAACAAAGAAGCATTGAACAAGCAAATTACTGGCTTGAGCAAGCAGTAAAGTGGGAGCATGATGTGAAAAGGAAAAAAATAGTGCGCCAAGGAGTATTTTAATCCCCCTAGGCAGATTGCTTAGCTTTTAATTATAGCTAATTCAGTTTTAGTTGGTAAAATGTTTTTTAGATGCTTAGATGTTTTTTTATTAGAGTTACCATAGCTAGGTATAGTTATTTCAACATTAGGTTTAATTTTTGCCGTTGGCCACATAGTGTAATTTTCTATGTATTTAACAGATTCTGATGTTTTTAGTGATTTGCTCTTAACGTGTACACTTTTGATGCTTGATTTTTTATCAGTCCTTAAAAACCACGAATATAGTGCCATAATACTCTCCTGTATAATCCTTCGTACTAGTGCGTTTATTATAGAACAGAAATGTTAAAATTTCTTACATATAATTAACTTTTGTCGTCGATAAGATAAGGTATAATTATTATCTTATTGTTTTAATAAGTAGAAATTTATACATGAAGCATTTTGAGCCGGAACAATTTCGTCAACATTTTCCACTTATTCGTAGCAACAAACCATTAAATGCACAGGTTAAAGAGCGAACGCCTATAGTGTACTTAGATAATGGAGCAACAACGCAAAAACCTGATTGTGTTGTTGAATGCTATCAACATTTTTATCAACATATTAATGCCAATGTTCACCGTGCATCACATAGTTTAAGTGCTAAAGCTACCACAGCCTTTGAGCAGGCTCGTGATACTGTTCGAGCTTTCATTAATGCCAAAACTAATAAAGAAATTATTTGGACTAAAGGGTCAACGGAAAGTATAAATTTGATTGCATCGAGTCTTGGAAGAAAAATTCTAAGTCATGGAGATGAAATTATTTTAACTGTGAGTGAGCATCACGCTAATATTGTACCTTGGCAATTAATCGCAGAGCAAACAGGCGCTGTGGTTAAAGTATTAATATTAGATACAGCAGGAAGAGTTGACCTTACTGAGTTTGACAAGTTAGTTACTGACAAAACCAAAATAGTCTGTTGCGCTCATGTTTCTAATGTTGTTGGAAAAATAAATCCAATAAACGAAATCATTCAAAAATCAAAGGCTATTGGGGCAATTACAGTTATTGATGGCGCGCAAGCAATTGCACATTTCAGTATTGATGTGCAGGCACTTGATTGTGATTTTTATGTGTTTTCAGCTCACAAAATGTATGGACCAACAGGAGTTGGCGTACTTTACGGTAAAGAGGCTTTACTTGAAGTTATGCCACCATATCAAGCGGGCGGTGAAATGATCAAAACTGTAAGTTTGAATGAACAAAGCACATTTAATTCATTACCATTTAAATTTGAAGCAGGCACGCCAAATATTGCTGGCGTCGTTGCCTTTGCAGAAACTATCAGCTTTATTAATCAGTATAAGCATTGTGAAATAACTGAATATGAACAACAATTAACGCAATACTGTTATCAAGCTTTAAATCAGATACCCAACGTACAGTTTATTGTAAAGCAAATGCCTGATATTCCAGTCATCGCTTTTACTATCAAAGAGCATCATAATCATGATATAGCAACAAGCCTTGATAGTTTTGGTATTGCCGTTCGCAGCGGCCATCACTGTGCTATGCCATTAATGGATTACTTAAATGTTTCAGGTTGTTTGCGTGTTTCAATGGCAGCATACAATAGCTTCGATGAAATTGATTATTTTATTAGCTGTTTGATTAAAATAATTCAACAAGCAAGTGATAGCTCAATACCAGCACCCTGTAGTAAAAGTGACGATTCTTACGGGATAGCGAGTGCTGAAATTATTAATAAATTTTCAAACGTTAAAAGTTGGGATTCTCGTCACCGTGAGATCATGTTATTAGGTAAGCAGTTAGAACGCTTAGATAAAAGTCTTAGAAATGAGCAAAGCTTGATCCATGGCTGTGAAAGTTTGGCGTGGCTTGTAGCCAAAAAAGATTCGCAAGGTGTATTCCATTTTCATGCAGACAGTGATGCAAAAATAATTCGTGGCTTGTTAGTGATAGTACTTGCTGCTTTTAATGGTAAAACAGCTTTACAAATAAAGTCATTTGATATTAATGTTTATTTTGAGCGGCTAGGGCTAATGCAGCATTTAAGTCCGTCACGAGGTAATGGCGTTTTAGCGATTGTAGCTAAAATAAAGGAAGTAACAGAAAAAGCCTAGGTCCTAGTCACTAGGATCTAGTTCCTTGCTTTTTCAATAATTTATCTATCGCTCTTGCCACAGCAAAAAAAGCAAAAGTTGCAGTTACATGGGTAGTGGCTCCAAATCCGCCACTGCAATCTAAACGCATAGCACTATTGTTGCCATCGGTAATATCAGGCTTTGCTAAGCAAACTTCCCCCAACTCAGATGGATAACGCAACTGCTCAGTAGAAAACACTGCATCAATAGAAAATTTTCTTTTACTTGCTTTTGGAATATCAGCACGGGGGAAATTAAATTCTCGCCTTAATTGATTTTTGACTTTGGCAAGAAGGGGATCTTGGTAAGTTTTACTTAAATCTGTAATGGCTATTTGGCTAGGATCAACTTGACCACCCGCACCACCAATCGTAATTATTGGCAGCTTGTTACGTTTACAGTGTGCAATGATACGTGTTTTTATATCAACTGAATCAATAGCATCAATAACATAATCATAATTTTTGTTAAGTAAACTGTTGAGATTTTCTACTGTAATAAAATCTTCAATGACACTAACTTGGCAATCAGGATTAATTTGTTTAATGCGAGCACACATCACATCAACCTTACTTTCACCAATAGTCTCACTAAGCGCGTGAATTTGACGATTAATGTTAGTAATACAAATGTCATCAAGATCTATTAAGGTAATGTTACCTACACCATTTCTCGCCAGTGCTTCAGCTACCCAAGAGCCGACCCCTCCAATACCTATAATACAAAAATGTGAATTTTGTAAAATTTGAGCGCCGGATTGGCCATATAGGCGGACAATACCGCCAAATCTTAAAGAGTAATCTGACATTTTATGGGTAACGCAAAGTTAAAACTAAATTGGCGCTATTATAAACCCAAACCACCTCAAGATGCGAGTTTCAGGATGACTGAGCGAACCATGATCAAGGCGCATCTTTTTATTAATGGTGTTCCCTTAAAAATAGGTGTAACGATGAGCATGTTTTGTTCAGACATCCCCATAGGGCTGGTTTAGAAACGTTTTATGCTGCGTTATTGATTTTGATAAGGGAGTAACCATTTTCGTCAATCAATGCCTTGCCTAAAGACGTTTCTAATTCCAGCTGAATCCTGCATCTTGAAGTGGCTTGGGTTTAACACCATAACCTTTATCGTTAAAACTAAATTAGTATTTTAAGTAAGTCTTAACCCAGACAGTTTTTATGTAAGCAATTTATAATTGCGCAGCGTCTCTTTGCCTTAATATGTCTATTAATGGATGGTTTATTTAAAGCTAACGTGTCTAATTTTTGCTCTATTATGATACTCAATGTAAATATGAATATCAGAAAGCTGGGTAAAATGACAAAAGCAGTTACCATATTAATGTTAATAATTAATGGGATAGTTGCTATTAATAGTAATATAGCGCTTAAGCCTACTCTATGAACTAGTCGAAATAAACTAACTGTATTTTCCATGAGAATCTCCTTGGATAGTGTGAATATAATTGATGCTAATATAATAGCGCTTGCACAAAATAAATTATGGTGGCATATTTGCCATAATAAATGCCAAAAGTGCCATTTTGTTTTGAGGTAAGTATGAAAGTATTAGTGTTAGCAACAGATCACTGCATGATTTCTGCTATTTACGGGGTGCTAGATGTTTTTTCTACTGCCAATTATTGTATTAAACGTCGTTATGGTGAAGGTGTTATTGATGATTTTGATTGTCAAATAGTCACAATAGATAATAAAAATGTTAAGGCTTATAACGGCATTGAAATCAAACCAACTCAACCTTTAGATCTTCAACAAGCTCCTGATGTTATTATACTCTCTTCTTCCGTTGAAGTTGTTATTGATTGCTGTGGCGAAGATATCACTATCGATAATAGAGAAAGTATTAAGCAGTGGTTAGTAAACTGTAAAGAACAGGGAACACTTATTTCTAGCTTTTGTACAGGGGCATTTTTATTGGCTTCTTCAGGCTTACTTGCAGGAAAAGTAGCAACAACCCATTGGCGAAGCGCTGATTTATTTAGGCGTATTTTCCCCTATATTCGCCTTGATTGTGATCAGTTAATTATTGATAACGGCGATATTATTTGTTCAGGAGGTTCGATGTCTTATATCGATCTTTCCTTGCATATAATTGATCGGTTTATTGGTAAAGATATCGTTTCAGATTGTGCGAAATTGCTTGTTTTTGATCCCGTAAGGCAAAAACAATCACCCTATGTCTCTTTTAAAGCTCAGAAAAGCCATGAAGATAAAGCCATTTTAGCTGCGCAAGATTGGCTAGAGCGGCATTATAAAAGTGATATTTCTATGGATGAATTAGCTGAGAAAGTTGGTTTGGGACCGCGAACTTTCAAACGTAGATTTAAATTAGCAACCAATGAAAATCCGATTAATTACTTACAACGAATTCGTGTAGAGCAAGTAAAAGGAAAACTAGAAAAAACTACCGATGCTATTAATCAAATAATTTGGTCAGTGGGCTATGAAGATATCAGTAGCTTTCGACAACTATTTAAACGATTTACAGGGTTAACACCTAAAGACTATAGGCAGAAGTTTTCATAAATCGTCTATCTGGCTATTCTTATTGTGAATAGTCATTATTGTTATAATAAATAAAAGTTATAGTGGTTTTTATTGTTTTTACTTAGGTGTTGTTCGATTAATGACCATTTATTAAGACGTATTTAGAGTTATTACGTTAGTTTATATAAAATAGCATTGTTATTTTGAGGCAATAAAAAAGGTAGCAAATGCTACCTTTTTAAATACAAACTTGTTTTTCATTGCAAATATTTATGCTGAGTTTTATCTTTTAGACAAAGGCACGAATTCACGGTTGATTTCACCAGTATATTTTTGGCGAGGACGACCGATTTTTTGGCCTGGTTGAGACAACATTTCGTCCCAATGAGCAATCCAACCAACGGTTCTAGACATTGCGAAAATAACCGTGAACATGCTTGTTGGAATACCAATGGCTTTTAAGATAATACCTGAATAGAAGTCTACATTAGGGTAAAGTTTCTTCTCAATAAAGTAAGGGTCTTCTAACGCTACTTTTTCTAATGCCATAGCAACATCAAGTAGAGGATCATTGATACCAAGCTCTTTTAACACTTCATGACAAGTTTCACGCATTACAGTGGCGCGTGGGTCAAAGTTTTTATAAACTCGGTGACCAAAGCCCATTAAGCGGAAAGGATCATTTTTATCTTTTGCTTTAGCAACAAATTCATCAACACGCTCTAAGCTGCCAATTTCTTCAAGCATAGTTAAACAAGCTTCGTTGGCACCACCATGTGCAGGTCCCCATAAAGAAGCAACACCCGCTGCAATACATGCATAAGGGTTAGCGCCTGAAGAGCCGGCTAAACGTACGGTTGACGTTGAAGCGTTTTGTTCGTGATCAGCATGAAGAGTGAAAATTCTATCCATTGCATCAGCAACAATAGGACTAACTTTATATTCTTCTGCAGGTACAGAGAACATCATGTGCAAGAAGTTTTCAGCGTAAGTTAAATCATTACGTGGATAAACAAAAGGTTGTCCCATGCTATATTTATATGCCATCGCTGAGATAGTTGGCATTTTAGCAATTAAACGATGAGCACTACGTTTACGTTGAGCCGGATCATTAATATCTAAATCACTGTGATAGAAAGAAGACAAAGCGCCAACCACACCACAAATCATCGCCATTGGATGAGCATCAGGTAAAAAACCATGGAAAAAATGAGCTAGCTTTTCATGAACCATAGTATGGTTTGTGATTGTGCTTTTAAACTCATCATATTCAGTTTGATTTGGCGCATTGCCATTAAGAAGAATATAACAAACTTCTAAATAATCAGCTTCTTTAGCTAGGCTATCAATAGGATAACCACGATGTTGTAAAACACCTTTGCCACCGTCAATAAAAGTGATTGATGACTCACAAGATGCCGTAGCTAAAAAGCCGGGGTCATAAGTAAAATAGCCGTGGCTACCAAGGGTTCTAATATCAATTACGTCGGTACCTGCCGTTCCTTTATGAATGGGCAGCTCGGTAACTTCTTTACCGTCTATACTTAGCGAGGCTTTAGATTCAGCCATATATTTTATCCCCTATTATTTTTTAAATTTACAATTTGAGTTCTGATTATCTGGTTTTTACTTGTAGATAAGAATAGACCTTATTTAAAAGAAGAATGGAAAAATAATCAGTTTTTTGACTTAACTTGGGTAAATCGAACTGCCGACATTCTACCCCAATTCCAAGTTAAAATGTAATAGCCATTAGACTAAAGTTTGATGACCGTCACAAAAACAGATTAAAAATTCATCACAAGTTATTATCCGCGAAGGAAAATTGAATTTATTCACTATCAACTATATAATCACCTCGTTCTGTGATTGCTTTTTTGACTTCGTTATTTTAATAAGATTATAGGAAGAAAACATCTTGTTGAATGAGAAGTTATTTTCATAGTGAAAATAACTATCTCTTATACGAAAGTATTAATAGAATTACTTAGCCAACGTAGGCTAAGTTCGCTATTATTACGCGACTCGGTTAACTGGGGAAATAACTGATAAGTTATTCTTCTTAACAAAAGGCAGTTACCGTTCATTTGGGAATTACTTATTTAGTAATCTCTTTAGTATTTTTTGGCTTTATGTAAATAGAGATAAATACTAAATTCTAAAAAAGTAGTTCATGAGTAACAATAATAAAAGTTGAAGGCTTTCGAGCTCTTTAGGCAACAATTGTGAAAAAACAACGTCCTGTAAACCTAGATCTAACAACAATTAAGATGCACCCGGCAGCTAATGCCTCTATTCTTCACCGTGTTTCCGGTGTAATTATGGTATTTGCTATTGGTATCTTATTATTGACCCTTTCAACCTCTCTTTCTTCTGCTGAAGGATTTGCCCAAATTCAAGATTATATTGATGGCTTTTTCTTTAAATTTATTATTTTCGGCTGCCTTTCTGCGCTGACTTACCATGTACTAGCAGGTGTTCGTCACTTGTTTATGGATTTAGGTCATTTTGAAGAGTTAGCTTCAGGTAATACTAGCGCCAAATTAATTATGATTATTTGGTTAGCTGTATCTGCAGTAATAGGAGTTTGGTTATGGTAAGTGTCGTCGCTTCAGTAGGCCGTAATGGCGTACATGATTTTATTCTTCTAAGAGCTAGTGCAATTATCCTTGTACTATACACCTTACTTCTTGCTGGTTTTTTTGTAGTAACACCCAGTGTTACTTATGATGTTTGGCAAGGGTTCTTTGCTTGTATGATCGTAAAAGTTGCCACAATGATATCGCTACTCGCGTTACTTGTGCATGCTAAAATTGGTGTTTGGCAAGTATTGTCAGACTATATCAAACCAGCATTTTTACGTGGTGCACTGCAGTTTTTCTTTTCAGTTTTATTATTAGCCTACATTGTGTTTGGCTTTTCAATAGTGTGGGGTGTGTAAGTGAGCGTTCCAATTCGTGAATTTGACGCCATCGTTATTGGCGCAGGCGGCGCGGGCATGCGTGCCGCATTAGCAATTTCAGAATCAGGCAAATCTTGTGCCTTGATTTCTAAAGTATTTCCAACTCGTTCTCATACCGTATCTGCTCAAGGTGGTATTACCGTTGCTTTAGGTAATGCCCATGAAGATCATTGGGAACAACATATGTACGATACGGTTAAAGGCTCTGATTATATCGGTGACCAAGACGCGATTGAATATATGTGTAAAACTGGCCCTGAGTCAGTGATTGAATTAGAGAAAATGGGTTTACCTTTTTCTCGCACTGAAGAAGGCAAAGTTTATCAACGTCCTTTTGGTGGTCAATCGAAAAACTTTGGTGGTGAACAAGCGGCTCGTACAGCAGCTGCAGCTGACCGTACAGGTCATGCATTACTCCATTGTTTATATCAGCAAAATGTTAAAAACAAAACTAATGTTTACTCAGAGTGGTATGCGTTAGATTTAGTTAAAAACAGTGATGGTCATGTTGTTGGTACAACCGCTATTT
>Ga0209184_1001077_pt1 | contig 20250 bp, 16 predicted proteins | sample EN8Hudsemesocosm_2_FD_184627 | JGI IMG/M metagenome (GOLD analysis project Ga0209184, IMG submission 184627) | Methane-oxidizing microbial communities from mesocosms in the Hudson Canyon - EN8C Hudson Canyon (SPAdes) (version 2) | ecosystem: Environmental > Aquatic > Marine > Cold seeps | place... | reverse complement strand
GCGTAAGTTAAACAATAACGCCTTCGATGATTCCCGCATTCATACACAGAAGCCTGGTGGTGTTGTAGAAACCAATGTAAAAGCCATACTTCTCCAGGAAGACAGCAGTTTTGATAAGGGTACCGAAGCAGACTGGGTAGCGTCAGTATCTGTATTTACGCTAGATGCTGATCAGTTTATCAAAAACATTGAAACACATATTTGGGATGTGGTTCTGATAGATTTTCCAGACCCGAGCTCTATCGAACTATCAAAGCTGTACAGCAAACAGTTCTATCTCAAACTTGCCAAGAATCTTAATAAAGACGCTTTAATTGCGATCCAATCAACTTCCCCTTATCACGCTAAAGAAGCCTTTTTAACCATTGGCAATACCTTAAGAGCGGCCGGATTTAAAGCCTTACCTTATCGTCAAAATGTACCTAGTTTTGGTGATTGGGGGTTTTATTTAGCATGGAAAGGTGAAAACTCTCAACAAGAAATGAAAGATAAGATAAGGGGGATAGGGCGGTTCGATGTCAATACCCGCTTTATCACAACAGAATTATTGGCCGCTTCATTAGCATTCGGAAAAGGCGAACTTGAATCTAATACACATTGTGTAAATTCGATCATGCAGCCATGTTTAGTTAAACAGTACACCGACCACAGCTGGCTAATAGAATGAACAGCTGGGCTTAGCGCTTTTATAAAGGATATTTTTGCCATAATGTTAATGTACACGCTCTTAAAACGAGCTCTATCTTTAAGCCATTATTCACTTTACGTGGTATATCGTCAGGCGTGGAGCATTATTTTTTGCATACTTATTCTACTGTTTTCGGGTGGGTATGGCTTAATGGTTATGGCGGGTGAAGAGCAAATCGTCAATAACTATACGTGGTGGTTCTTTGTAACCGCAACGACGGTCGGTTACGGTGATTTTTACCCGACAACAGAATTTGGCCGAACGATAGCGGTCGTCATCATGCTGGTCGGTATCGGTATTTTGGCATTACTCATTGCAAAAATAACAGATTCAGTTCTAACCATTTCAGAAAAACGACATAAGGGATTATCTAAAATGCGACGCAATCAGCACACGGTAATTATGGGTTATCGAAAAGGTAGCACCGAAAAGATTGTTGAAGAACTTATCGAAAACAATCATGACGAACAAATCATATTGTGTTCAAGTGATCAACAAACTAACCCCTTTACTAAAGACAATGTTGAATTTGTCCATGGTGAACTTGCTTCGATGGATGTACTGAAACGTTCCTGTGTCCACAATGCCGGTAAGATAATTGTATTTGGTGCTGACGACAACCAAACATTTTTTACCGCCTATGCCATTCGAGATATAAATAAAACCGCCCATCTTGTTTGTTATCTGCAGAACGAAGATCATGCGATTAAAGTTTATGGTCTACCCTCGGAGAAAAGATGCCTTAATCAGGTGATTTTACCGATGGATGTGTATCTATTGGCGCAAGAGCTTCAAGACCCAGAGTCCAGTACAGTTTTTCAACACATGGTGTCAAACCTTGAAGGCGCCACATTATTTAGAGCTGATATACCAGAATCGCTGAACAAAAACTGGCAGTTTGAAGAATTATTTCTTTGGTTTAAACGTGAGTATAATGCGACTTTAGTGGCGTTAAAAAAAGAAGAAATGATCAGTAATCCTTCTTTAAAAGAGCGTGTTCGCTCAGGAGATGCCGTATTTTATATCGCATCAAAAAGAATTGAAAACCTAGAGTGGAACTAAGGCCGTTCAAGTGCTTATTTTTTAAAAGTACGAAGCAAGGAATAAAAAGGATTTTTTCAATAAGAGTTATAGGTCAATGTGGGTCTACGTATGGATAATGAATTAAAGACTTTACGCAAAGAGTTAGCCGTACTCGGGAATGAATTTAGCCAACGGGTGAAGGTAATAGAGCAGCGCATAGATCACTTAGAAGCTAAGCATATCTGGGCTGTAGGAGACGAGACTTCAGGCTTGCTCGGTAATTCAACCGGTACCCCAACCAGTAATTCACAGATTAACCAAAGTACTAATTTAAATAGTCATCCAACCATTGACGTTGCGATCAACAAAAATAAAAATGTTCAAACTACCCCCTCAGTTATAGTTGTGCCTGAAAATAATGAGGCCGTTGAAGAAACTGCTAGAGTAACTTTCTCATCAGAAGAAAAATTACAAGAAAATGTATTTCAGCCTAAAACAAAGGCTGTTCAACCTAAATCAAAGCCGTCGCAAGAACCTTCAGGCTGGGAACTTGACGCAACGGCCCAGGAGGCGGGAAGGCAGAGTTTATTTACGATATTAGCACCATTGTTTGGACCTTTTGCTGCGCTATGCAACTTCTTTTCTACTGTATATTTGCATTACCAAAAGCAAGGGAAAGCGCCGGTATTTTTTATGACTGTCACCGGAATTGTTGCTTTAGTCCTAGGGTTTGGTTATTTGTTGCAATATTCATTTAATGAATATTTAGGGCCTGTCGGTAAGGTGATTATTGGGTTTGTCTGCGCCTTTGCTGTTACAGCAGGTGGAGTTCGGATCACCCGAAAAAGTGATGGAATGGCAGAGTATGGTTCGAGCATTATTGCCTTAGGGGTGATACTGAGCTTTCTTTGTGCCTATTTTGCAGGACCTTATTATAATTTGTTGCCGAGTTTCTGGGGCTTTCTGTTGCTAGCTGGGGTAACAGTCGTTGCTTACATGCTAGCACTTCAATTTGAAACTAGAGTGGTTGCCATCGTGACCTTAGTCGGCGGTGTTGCTATGCCGATAGTGATGGGCCATATAGACTTTTTACCGCAACTTTATCTGAGTTATCTGCTCGTCCTCGCGGTAGCGATGTTGAATTTAGTGCAACGAATACAGTGGCCTCAACTGGCTTTAGTTACCATGGTACTGAGTGCTGGCATGATTGAGTTTTCAGTGGTTAATCGTGAAATTATGTCAGATGAGCCGTTCGGTCTCATTGCTATTATTCACGGTTTCTTCTACGCCTTTGGCTACTTTTCTCTGAAAGGGTTAAGTGACTCAGCGATGAGTAAACCTCGCTTACTTGTCATCTCATCTAATATTTTATTCTATATTTTTGTCAGTCAGCAATTGGTCTTGAGCAGTACCATATTAGGGGTGATGTTATTAATTAATACATTACCTTGGATAGCTCTGTTTATTTTGCCAAACAAAGTATTTCGATATACGGCTGCTAGTGAAGCTTTTCGTACGGTGCAAGCATTAGCCTTATTGCACGCTGGGATACTAGCAGGTGTTGGTATATTGGTGTTAAGTCGCCCTGAGCTAATGGGGGTGATCTGGTGTGTCGAAGCGTTAATGTTGATCTACCTAGGCAGTAAGTTTCACTTCATTAGTGTGCGAGTAGAAGGCTATGTTGCGCTATTAATTTCGATATTAACGATGGGGGCTCATGTCGCGACTTGGCTGTTCGAAGCGGTGAGTCCGGCACCGGTCTTACTGAACCTTGAACTCAATATAGGGTGGGCAAATCTTATTGCCTTAACTGTTCTTGTATATGGCGCGGTGATGCTTATGAAAAAGCAACAAGCATATTTACTCGATAAAGAACTTCAATTGATTCCTGTGTTAGAAAACCTTCTCTCTTTTGGACTCTCCTTGAGTTTCTTACTGACGGTTGGCATATTCTTAGGTCAAGTTATGTGGTTGTTAGCGGCTGTTCCAATGTTTTATCTAATCTGGCGTTCTAAGAACAAGGGGTTAGTCATTACTGAGTTACTAGGTCTTAGTCATTTGCTATTGCTGATTGTACCTATGGTTTCTAGCGCAGCCGTAGTAGGTCACTTTCATTTTTCAGATCAAAGTATCTATGCACAAATTGCTAGGTTAGAGGTATTTGTTGCCTTATGGTTAATCGCTGAATTTTATAGCAGGTATTTTCCTGAAAGTCACAATATCAGATTCACTGAAGGTTTGCGGAAGATATTTTATTGCTCAATTCCCTTATTGTTCTTACCAAAGGTTCTTCGAGAATATAGTGATCATTACCCAATCGCATTGTGGTTGTCGAGTGTAATAGCGTTGGCTTTATATAGTCGCTTGAAGTATAGAGTTTTAATGATTGAGTTGCGAGTGCTGGTGTCAGTCGCAAGTGTTTCAGCGATAGTGAGCTGTGTAATGGTTGAATTTTCTAATTGGTCAGGTAACGCTATTGGTGCTCTAGGAGTAGGGCTGTTGTTTTATATCTTGACTGGTTGGTATGGACAAGCTTTGCGAGTAACTCCCTTGGGGTCAGATTCAAAAATACAGCTTAATAAGGCGCTCAAACCCATGTTTTCCCTCGCGGTTTACTACTTTGGTTTAGCGCTGTTTGTTATCACCTATAAAGTCTCGTACAGTGTTGAGTTTGGGATGTTAATGTCGCTGTTCTATTTTGTTAGTTATTTCTTTGTCAAAGCGATATTAGCCCCCGTAAGAACAACATTAAGTGTTGCCTATTTTGTGATTTCTGTCTTATTTGTCTTATTGACGCTAAGTAATAGCCTATATGCAGTCTCGAATTACTATGGGGAAATGAAAGAATTAACACTAGGCTTTATAAATAGTCTAGCCGTGGCGACGGTGGGAATGCTTTTATTTAGACCTAGGGCGCAGGTGAGAGCGGTTTGGCAACATACAGGTGGAAGGATTGTGAATATCTGGGCCTTCAATTTAATAACTATTGCTGCTTATGTGTCACTACTGTCTCAATTGTTTACGGATATGCTAGGCCCCATCGTTTCATTTTTTCTTGTCGCACACGCTACGATTATTTTGTTCCTGACGCTAGAATCCAAGTTCAAAAAGTTGATTTGGTTGTCCGGGTTATTGTTTGGCGCAGCCGCTATAAAAGTGTTGCTCTGGGATATGAGTGATTTTACTATCATCCAAAAGGTCGTGGTCTTTATGTTGATAGGAATCTGTATGCTAGGTGCAGCTTTTAGATTTCAAAAGATTGCGGCACGCGATACTCAATTGAAGGAATATTAAGTTAAGCAGTGGCGGTTTCTCGAAATAGTGTAATACTGATTAATCTTTTTTAAAACTAGAATTGTGTTAACCCTAGCTTCGAGATTTGGTAATACTAGAGTTTCTCTATGGACTAGCTATACGCTCGATTGCACTATGCCGTTTCAGAACAAAAAACTTCTTTGATTAAAAAGGAGTGTAAGTGTAAGTGTAAGTGTAAGTGAAAATGAAGGCTTTAATATAAGGTACCGTGATTGGTATAAATAGAATTTGACGCCAATTGTGTTCTGTAAAACGTTTTGTGCGATATATCCTACATAAGCTTGCGTTATCGTCTGTATATTTTTCAATCTTCTATCTCTATCATTCACTTAATTGCTCGGACAGCAGGGAATAAAGGATTCGCCAATAAGGATGTGGCCATTAAGGATGATCGGAAAGGGATTCATACTCATAAGGAATGAGCATACAAGGATTAAGGTTCAAGCTAAGGATTAGCGATAGGGATATACAGTTTAGCCTCGTAATTTACGGGGCTTTCTTGTATATGGGGTTTGGCAAATATAAGAATTGATCTCGGCTTCTAAATAAACAAACCAGCTTGTCTTAATTTTGTCTTAAATAAGGGTGTCTAGCAGTAACCTGTAGTATAATGCAAAACACTAGGTTATTGATAAATAACCAATAATACCTTCTGGTAAATCCATTTGAGAGGTTCGAATCCCTGGCTCACCGCCATTTATCTTCTATCTTCTAATATCTTACTAAACTATATTAAGTACCCTTTAGTCTGTATTTTATTCCCATACTATCAAAAACGATCTGTGCAACACTTGGTCTGTCTTCAGAAATTATTTTCCATAATGATTCTTGATTATCGTGGTGTCAATATGGCCCATGAGAACTGCAATTATCTCTAGCGGCACCAATTGAGTTATTAATTTGGACGCAAAAGTAAGACGGCAATCGTTGGCCCTAGCGGCCTTACCTTTGTTTTTTTAAGTAATTCATTTTTGCAATGCTGCACAGACTTATTATGCCAAGCGCCTGTTGGTGTTTCTGGTGAACTTTTCTGATGTTGTCTCGTGGCATAACTTGGATTTCCTCCGTGCCAAGCATGTAACTGTAGTGTTTTTGTTTAGCGAGAAAATTTATAGTAGGTTGCAAATAGCATCTATCTAACGCGATTTTTCTCTCTTGGTACTTTATGTTAACTGTCTACGCGAGCACGTTTAACTTTGATTTTGTAAGAGAGTTAATCAATGTTTTCCCATGTAACGCTACTGTTTCAAAGAGGGAAACCCCCGTCAGTTTCAATAAATTTATGTTCGATTTCTTTGGTTGCAAACCTAAACATCAATGTTAAAACAATTACGAGAGAAATATTATTGGCGAAGAGGTTATTTGCAATTTGAAATAAGTATATTGTTATGAAATAAATAGATTACTGGGTTTGTTTAGTATTAACTTTAATGATTGATAAAGTTTTTGAAGTTAACCCTGTAATGCTGTTAAATGAGGAGGTGACGATTTAATGATCTGTGATTCAGATTTCTCTTGAGAAAAAATCAAATGAATTAAACGCCATGAAATGAGTTTCTGGCGCGCCATAAGCATTTATCAAAATATTGGCTGTTGCTGTATGCATGCTGCAACTCTTAACAAAATTCTCAAATGGATAAAATAAATGAGCATCGTTGAGGGGCTGACCGAACAACAACTTGTCCAATTACATGAGCTTTACTCTCATGAGTGGTGGAGTGACTCCAGAACTCTAGAGCAAACTAAAAATTGTGTTGCCGGCTCTCAATTAATAATTGGAATAACTGATATATCAGGTAACCTCATTGGCTTTACCAGGGTGCTCACAGACTACACTTTCAAGGCATTAATGTTTGATGTGATTATTCATCCAGACCACAGAAGCAAAAATCTTGGTGGCCAGCTCATTAATTTGGTTAAGACTCATCCAAAACTGGCAAATATAGCGCACTTTGAACTCTATTGTTTGCCAGAGTTATATGAATTTTATGTAAAACAAGGTTTTAGTAATGACGTTGGTGGGATGCGTTTGATGAGATATACAAACGCATAAAACTCCTGCAATAAGGTATTTTTAACTGTTTTTCGCGATGCATAACGAGCGTATCAATGTTTTTAGCCAAGCTTGCTGGACTTCGTAATTGCTACGCTCCGCCACTTTATTAAGATTTACGAAGTCTTATGTGTCATCGAGTTAGCTCATTAATATTTATGCTAATTCAGTATTTTAAAGACCCGTGGGGTCAGGCTGGCGTGAAACAACATAAATGAATAGTCAGAGTAAAGGTAATATTGGTTGTATTTATTATGTCCGCTAATGACCAAATTTCGCCTTAAATATGATGGTTTTATTCAGTATGCACCGCATGAATTTAGACTAGGATAGGATTCGGGTCTAGTATGGCTTATCGATATAATGAAAAGGTAGAAAAGCCATGAACAACTCTGATAGAAAATTCGAAGTTTTTATCTGTAGTTTAATCATATGCTTGTTTGGTCCATTACTTCAGGCAGGCTCCCATATACCGCTTATTTGTTCAGTTAGTGGTAGTCGTGACTATTTTAAGGTTTACCCACATCAGCTCATATACTCAAGTAAAGAGTTTTCACATTATCAGTTAATTGATGGGCTTACTGTCTTGGTGGTTAATAAAAATACTATGCTGTTCAATCGATTGTCTAATTTAAATCTTTTACAAAGTTCAGCAACTGACCCTAACAAGCCGACAGAAAATTATCAGTTTTTTAGTGGGTCATGCAAATTTTCTTATGCTCAAGAAAACTAACAATTGAAAGATTAATATCACAAGCTTGTCCATATGCAGGGCTTATAGCAACAAATATTAAAAGTCCAAGGTGTAAACAAGCAATACCCTGGGTCATTGCGCAGTGTTGCTAGCTGTTCGTTGCAAGCAAAGCTCCAGAGTAAAATTCAAACGAAAACTATTCGTATTGTCACGCTGTTCTCAGGCATACAATCAATAAAACATAATGGCCTACACTGAGTTGAAATTTCACAATGGCTATAAATTAACGGGTCACAGAGGTAGGGCTGACACTGTTAGGGAGCATAAGGGGCTTAACTATTGATATAATGATGAGTGCTTTTGGTTGATAGGTAGGAACTTTTCTGGAAAACTTAGTTTGCTGAATTAAATTTATAAACACAGGAATCTAATCATCTGATGTCTCTAAATGGTACTTTGATCCTACCCCATAAAAATCGAAAAATTAGAATAAGAAGCAAAGTCTGCCATAAGCCATCTCTTAAACGTATTCTAAAGCATTTATTTGGGGTATGAGCGTGTTACCTGCGCTGATGAGTATATTTTACTTATCCTGATACTAATGAATCGTTATTTTCGTGTGATGTCGCAAGTTCTGGGCTAGGCTGTTTTTTCTTTATGTAAATAGTTTTTTTGACTCGTGCGACTAAATCATTACTTTCATCTCTCACCTCGACCGTGAATACAGGTAAGAACTTTTCTCCGCCGTGAGTATGTTGTTTAATATTTTGAATATCCTGCTCAGTAATTTTAATTACTGAGGTTACTTTTTTCTTGCTGGCTTTGATGAAATCAATGTCTGCCGCTTTATCCCAAACTCTATATTCTTTACCCAGTATTTCCATTAAAAGAAGCATCAGGTGGGGGTCGATCATTGAGTATAAGCTGCCTCCAAAATGAGTATTAACGGCATTTTTATTGTACCAACGTAAAGACATTGAAGCGTGAAGCTCTCGCCAATCATCGCTTATATGAGTCACCTTAACACCTGCTCCGATATAAGGAGGGTATAAATTCAACATAGTTTTAAGTAATTTAGGCGTAAATTTCATGACTTCATCCTATGAGTATAAATATATCAATTAAGTTGTTTGTAGACGTTATGAGAAAGATATTTTAATTTAAAGTGTCTTACAAGGCATAAAATATGTGCTATAAGAAAGTAAATCTTTTCTATGGGTTTTCTATATGCAATACAAGCAAACGCCACCTATCCAATTCATGCCAGTTTTTGAAGCGGCAGCTAGGCTTCTTAGTTTTAAAGAAGCTGCTGAAGAATTATGTGTGACGGCACCTGCGGTGGGGCAACAAATCAAAGCGTTTGAACATTGGTTAGGTAAGCCTCTGTTTTTTAGAAAAACAAGGCTTTTAAGTCTGACAGAAGAAGGGAAATACTACCTCAAAGTTGCTCAAACTATTATGACAGCTCATCGTGAGGGGTATACCGAATATGTACGCCGTTTTGAAAAGTCATCGCTACATGTCAGCGCAACATTATTTGTAGCGCAGGAGTTACTGATGCCTAATTACCTTCAATTTGGCGAACGTTTACCAGGGACCGAGCTGCGTATTGAGGCGCGTATGTCTAATGTTGATTTCAACGAGGAGCCTATTGATGCTGCGCTTCGTTTTGGCGATGGAAATTGGGCTTATCTTGACTGTCGTTGGCTTAGCTCTGCTATGGTTACACCTGTATGTAGCCAGTCTTATCTGGAAGCGCATGAATTCACTGACTTGAGTGAACTTTATAAGCACCGATTAATATATGCTGAACCTTCTATGAGTAATTGGGGTGAAAAATTCTGGCCAGCGGACACGGTACAAGTATATGACAATATTATTTGTGACTCTTATTTAACCGCGTTAAAAGCTGCCTCAGATGGTTTAGGGGTTGCTTTAGCTATCCTTCCGACAGCGAACAGTTGGATCAATGATGGTCGTTTGGTGCTGCCTTTCCCTCAGCAAATAAAGATAGATTTAAGTTATTGGCTTGTTAGTCCTAATGTTGATGCACCAAGGGCTGAAATTGAAATATTGTACGCATGGCTACAAGACATTTTCAAAGGCCTACCAAGTCTCGATTTGACTCTCGCAACGATTAACCTCTAAGAGCTGCATTTTTTGGGTGGTAGATTCGAGTGTCTACTGGTTTCTGTTTTGACGTTTATATCGAGACTATAGATGCCACTGTATACATTGTCTGATTTGGTCTGAGTATTAATATGGGTATTCACTGTCATTAAATAAATAATCAAAAGTATACTGGGTCAAGCTAGGTCAAAAGCGTAAGGGTGCACCCTTACCATTGAAAAAGGTCTGTTCTTGGTTGGAATTCATTTTAATTGAATCTTGGAAGAAATACTTAAAGCTAAAATTAAGTTACCCTGATGTTTCGATATACGAGAAATATAAGCTTGGAGTGTAGCTTTGAGCGTGATCGTTTTAAGAAATAAAATCGCCAAAGTGGGATGCCCTTTGACGATTTTATTCTTAAGACTAGGGTGAAAGCTTACTTGGATAAGTCAGTGTTAATGATCGCGTCAGCGTATCCTTGGTAAGCTCCTTCAAATTGCTTGGCAACGGTATCTGGAAATAAATGAAAATCACCCGTTTCAAGCGATTTCACGATGCCTTCAGAAACAGAGCTAGTAGGATCAGCTGCTTCAAAACCAGCTTTGTCGCCCATGTCTGTGGCAATAGGGCCAGGGTGCACGCTTAGTACATCTATACCTTTAGAGGATAGTGCATCACGCAGACCCTGAGTAAGAGAATAGGCCGCAGCTTTTGATGCGGAATAAGTACTGAATCCAGTAAAATTTTTAATCGAAGCAACAGAGTTTAATTGTACTATGGCGCCGCCGCCGTTGGCTTCAATGATAGGTGTGAAGGCCTTGGCGACACGAATTAATCCGAACACATTGATGTTTAATTCTTTCGTTAAGGCCTCTTCAACATTATCACTTAAAGGGTCAGCAATTTCCAATACCCCTGCATTGTTGACAACAACCTCAACATCCTTAGCTTGTTTAGCTAGCTTTTTGATCGATTCTGCGTTAGAAACATCGACTTCTAACGTCACCACTTTATCACCATACTGTTTTGATAGATCGATCGTTGATTCGGGGTTTCTTACTGCGAGATAGACTTTTTTTGCGCCGTGTTCAAGGAAAGACTGGACGATTGCTTTTCCAATTCCACGGTTAGCGCCTGTCACTAGGGCAATTTTATTTTCAATCGATAAGCTCATATTATTTCTCCGAAGTATTTTATTCATATAAAAAAATGGCCAGACCGGCATATGTACAAAAATACTATTACTGTACTGATCGGTATAGTTGATCTAAATTGTACCTATCGGTATAATACTGTCAAGTGTTTTACAGAATATTTTTCGGAGGGCGTATGGCGGGTGGCAGAAAGCGAGAATTTGACAAGCAAGTTGTATTAAATGCAGCTATGCAGGTTTTCTGGAAAAAAGGATATTTAGGTGCTTCATTGACTGATCTTACGGAAGGAATGAGGATCAATAAACCTAGTATGTATTCCACGTTTGGAAACAAAGAAAATTTGTTTCTGGAAGCAACTAATTATTATTTAGAGCATCATGCCAAGCCGCATACTGATTACTTATATGAGTCCGGTGTCGGTATAAGTGCTCGAATCAAAAATTATTTGAAGTCTGTTGTGACGGCTCAGTGTGACCCCATAACCCCGAAAGGGTGTTACATCTCGCTATGTGTGGCAGAGGCTGCTGGAGATTGTATGCCGGACAGGGCTAGAGTGATTATCAATGATGCTGGAGCTTATTCGGTCATGCTGCTCACAGAGCTTCTGCAAAAGGATTCGGATGCACAAGTATTACAGTTAAATAAACAGGCAGCCGAAAAAGCACTGTTTTTGGTTACAATACTACATGGTACAGCTTCCATGGCCAGAGCAGGAAAAACTATAACAGAACTGGAGCCGGTTATTGATTGTGCAATGCTCGGTTTGAATGGGGCTGCAGCAACGAGCTCTGAATAAATCAGAATTCAAAGGTGGGTTAAATCTGGCGTTAGGGCTCCTATCTTCTATTAGCTATAGTTTTCATGAACGGACTTTGTTTCAAAGTAGCCATACAAAACCTTCATTCGATGATGCTAAATTGACTATTAAAACGTTAGCCAGTTAATTTGATGATGCTCTCCCTTGGTACTAATAAGCTTGTACGCTAATCCATAAATTAGTTTTGATAAAGTGTTATTAATCGCCATCTCGTTTTAGTATTCATGTAAGAGTTTATCGGAAAAGTAATTAATGTCTTCTGAAGCAGATTACCTGTGTATGGAGCGCCTTAAGCTCTCAAGTCGCTTATAGTTCAGCGGCTATTAACTTTTCCAAAAAGGCTTATTTGCTTCTCTAATCGCATGCTCTCTACTTATGCCGATGTCTTTTAATTGATAAGTGCTGAGTTGTCCTAATTTCTTGCGTTGGGATGACCTTTCCTTCCAGTCTTGAGTTAGGCGCCATATGGCTGTTAGGTAGGCACGTAATTTTGAAAAAAGAATTGCCTTTAGTTCGCTTGTTGTTGGTTTGTTAGGCTTGGATAGTAAAGTGTTGTTAGGCAGATATTGCATGTTTTCTTCCTCTAAGGTTTATGTGGTATTCGTTATTTAAGTCGAAACAGTTATTTCAATCCAATCGTATGTTTGGATACTTGTCATTTGATATTTAGATGGCACTTTAGTTTGTTATAGGTTTCAATAAAGCTATTGAAGAGGAGTACTCAGGTGGATTTAAATCAACTAAAAACTTTTGTCACGGTGGCTGAAGAGCAGCACTTAACGAGGGCTGCTGAACGTTTATTTACCAGTCAGCCCGCCGTTAGCGCGCAACTAAAAGCGCTTGAGGAGTCATTGGATGTTGTGTTGTTTAACCGCACACCTAAAGGCATGAAACTAACACCATCTGGGGAGAAATTACTGGACCAGGCTCAAGCTGTTTTAGATGCTGCCGGTCTCATCGTTTCACAAGCTAAAGCAATCAAGGGAGAGGTGATGGGATGTTTGTCAGTAGGCATAAATTCAGATTTTTCATTTCTGAAAATACCAGAACTGTTAGCGGATGCTAGCGAGGCTTATCCCGGTGTTCAGTTATCATTTATCAACAGTATGTCGTCAGATATTTTGTTGGACATAAGAAAAGGGAAGCTTGATACTGGTTTTTTCTTCGGACCTTCAGCGACTGCGGATCTACTTGTGATTAAAATAGCAGATATTAAGACTGCTATTGTGGCGCCTATAGAATGGAAAGATAAAGTTAAACAAGCTTCAGTCGAATCCTTAGGGGCGTTGTCATGGATTTATACGACGGAACGATGCCCGTTTTACCATCTTACGGAATCCATGTTTAGTGAAGTTGGGTGTGAGCCTAGCAAAGCTGTTTTTGTGGACAATGAAGCATCTATTCGGCAATTGATAAAGTCAGGTGCGGGGGTTTCATTGTTGCGAATGGATGATGCAGAGCAAGCCGAAGCCGAAGGTTGGGGGGTGCGTTGGGTTGGGTGTTCACCCTCACTAGAGTTGAGTGTTGCAATGCAACCCCGTCGGTCTCAGGAACCTGTTCTACAGGCTTGGGTTGATGAGCTTTCTAAATTTTGGTCGATTGATGTTGGAGGTATCTCAAATCAAAAGGTGTCATAGAGTCGTAATTATATTTACAAGCGACTTTGCCGTACTCAATATGTCGCTTTTGTCACCTAACCAGGTTCAAATATAAGGGGTTGCAAATCTACTAAAACAGTTTCAATAGCTTAAAAAATTCAAGTTGAGCATGTCATTGTCTAGCGTTATTTAGAAAGTAGAGCGCAGAATAGTATTTTGAGGCGATAGAAGTCGTATAGTATTTATGGTCTTTTTCACTTTTAAATCTGTGATGATGAAGAATTACCAAAATAAAAGGACATCCATAAATTGACTTCTGTTTTTATTAATAGGTAATATCCCAAATCATGACCAAAGCCCGTGATGAACAGATCTCTCTAGAAGATACGCCTTTTTACCATTGTTATGTCCGTTGTGTTCGGCGGACGTATTTGTGTGGTGAAGATTACTCAACCGGCGAAAATTATGACCACCGCAAGCAGTGGTTAGTGTCTCGTCTTCGGTTTCTCTCTTATATTTACGCGATTGATACTTGTGCTTACGCCATTATGAGTAACCACTACCATGTGGTGCTTCATGTTAATCAGCAAAGAGCACAATCTTGGTCAGACAGTGAGGTGGTCGAACGATGGATGCAGTTATATAAGGGGAATGTGCTGGTAGATCGCTGGTTGGCTGATGCAAGCTCAATGGATAAAGCAAGCCTGACGAAAGTAAAAGAATATATCGAAGAGTGGCGTGAACGTTTATCTAGTATTAGCTGGTTTATGCGGGGTGTGAATGAAACGATCGCTAGAATGGCTAATAAGGAGGAGGGTTGTAAGGGCCGCTTTTGGGAAGGCCGTTTTAAAACCAAGCGTTGCTTGATGAAGCTGCTGTACTGAGTTGCATGACCTATGTCGACTTAAACCCCATTCGTGCAGGTATTGAGAATGATACCTATGACAGTGATTTTACTTCTATTCAGCAACGCCTATTTGATTATGCTGACACTCAACAAACTCCAAGAAAGCATACTGATGCGCTGACCGGTCGAATAGAGAAACAACAAGCACTCAAGCAAGAGCAGGGTTTAGAAGAGCTACCAGAAGCGCCACTAATGCCGTTCGACGGCAGCAGTCATACCGATATTCACATCGCTTTACCGTTTACGCGAGAAGATTACTTGCAGCTAGTGGATGTCACAGGGCGCATTATTCGAAATGATAAACGAGGCTATATACCAGAGTATATTCCCAATGTTGTGTCGCGCTTGGGGATCAAGCCAGATCAATGGATTGAGCATATTCAACATTTCGGCAAATCATATGGGGCCTGTATTGGCGGCGTCGAAGCGATTGCCGATTATGCGGGTAAGTCAGGCAGGCACTGGTGTAAAGGTATTTCACACACGGTGCGTTGCTATCGGGATGCTGCTTAGCTTTTTGTAGGTGAGTTTCGCAGGTGCTCTAAAAGAATTTATTCACGCCAATCTAGGTTTGATTGACGTGAGTTAAATACTAGATTTTAGTGCCGTAGGAATAACAGAAGTCTTGCTATAAACGACTTCGGTTTTGTTGATTTCTTTCGGGCTTCAATTCGTTTTGTGTGAAGTAGGTTGATAATGTCAACTTGGTCCACGAAAAAGAAAATGGAACGCAGATTTTTCACACTTCTCAAATATTCTACAGGGACGAATTGAATTTCTCTGATTGTTGATCGGTGGACTCCTTCATAGATTCGGTCAACGTTAAAATATTTAACAAATTCCCCTTTAGCGCTCCATCCTGCGAGGTAAATGCAATTGTTTCGTTTGAATGCATAATTTAGAATTATGCGGGTTTCTACATATTTAGTACTATTCTCAGCTTTGTAATGAAAAACTAAGCCCTCTGGTAAAACAGCAGAATTTTCAGGGATCTCAAGTTGATTGCTCATACATTTCTTCCAGTTGTTTAAAGCAACAACTATTACATGGATCGGATTAAGCGAATGTCGCGCCGGACATTAAAAATATGGCCTCAATCTGACATAAGGAAAAATTTTGTTAAGTAATCACCAATTATTTACAGCTTTATATTTGAAGGTCAGAGTTTCAGATAAAATAACAGAGTTATCTGTCATGGGGGCTATGTAGCTCATGAGTTTGGAGTTGTTGTGAATAATTAGTGACTAATTTATAGCGGTTTAAATCGGTGCATTTTTCGTGCATTTTTGTAGGCATATGGAGGCGTTGAAATGCGGTTATCAAGATACGGGTCTATAGAATGCGGTACCTAGCGTGTAACGGCGACCCTGTCGCCGGGGTTCGAATCCCTGGCTCACCGCCATTTATCTTTTTCAAATTTAGAAGATAAATGGTTACAAGTTATTTCCCTGCCTTTCATTACTTGTCCTGTTATTATTTACTTTAAATAATCGATCCCTAGCAAAAAAATTCCCATTTATCATTTAGACTCATTTTGTAATAGCTATTACACAAATATCAACAGAAGTTGTATTGAACTCTATATCTGCAAACCCACTACATCGAATTAGTACTAAACATCTTCTTTAAACTAAACAGATATTACATTCAGGTTCGAACCTTGTACTTCACTTTATCAAGGGAATTCCCCCTTAATTTATATAAAGGAGCGAAGTATGGGCTTTTTTAATTGGCTTAGAAAGCCAGCTAAAAGACTGTACGTGCTTGGATTTTGCTTATTGGAAAAATGTAAGTGAAATTGGAGGTCTTAACATAAGGTACCGTGGTAATTGTGCGAATATGTTTATATACCGTTTTGTATTTTGTAAAGTACATTATGCGCTGTATCTTACATCAGCTTCTATTATCGCCTGTTTGAAATATTTGTATCGCCTGCCGGCACAACTTTGCTATTCCGCATTATGCGTGTATTGGTTAAAATTTATGATTTATTATACATTAGAGCGGTTAATTACATTATCAAGGAGCGGAATATGAACATTACAATATCAATTCTTTTGTTAATTGTGGGCGTAATAAATTTCATGCCGGTAATTGGAATTATTTCAGCAGAAAGATTATCAGGGGCATATTCAGTAGAGTTAATCGGTAACGATATAATTATCTTAATGCGTCATCGAGCTTTACTTTTTGGGCTGGTTGGAGGATTTATACTCTATTCAGTTTTTAAACCGTCTTACCAGACGCCAGCCATGGTTATGGCAGTAATTTCAATGCTGGGTTTCTTGTATTTTGTTTGGGCTGCCAGTGATTATAATGCTTCAATATCTAAAATCGCGATTACCGATTTGGTGGGGATTTTATGTTTAGTTATAGCAGCAGCTCTAAAGTTTTTTAGTAGAAACAGTTAAGCATACTGTTAAAAGGTAATCATGAATTAAAATGTTTGTGAGTACGAGTACATCAGGATAATTTAATTGCTATGCCTAATTCTAGGTGGCAGGTAATTAGAAACAAAGAGAGTTTACCATGAGGCTTATTTTACTACTGGTTGTGTTATTGATAATTGGTTTTCTGATAGTAAAACAACTAGATTCGAGCTCATCAAGCGCCGAATATGAAGGTATTATTGGCGATGAAAATACTACAATACCAAAAATACCTACAACACCTCAAAATGTAGAAACATTTGAAGAGGGTATAAATCAATTAATGCTGGATACAGCTAATGAAAGAGCAAAGAAGATTGATGAATCTTTAGCTAATTAAAGATATTGAGAAATGAAGGCAGCAAATCCCACGGCCGCGATAAACAGCGCTTGCTCCGGCCAATATTCAAGTATTAGTCAATAGGAGTTAGAGTAATGGAAGAGCCTACGTTAAATCAAACTTGTTCTTGTTCGTGTGGCAAATCAAAGTTTCAAGCTTTGGCTTATCCGTTTGCCCGTTTTATATGTCATTGCAGTATATGCCAACAACTTTACAAGAGTGCATTCGCAGATGCGACTGTCTTATGGTGGCGTGATATTTTAATACCAAAAAAACATGATATTCAATTTAAGAAATATCGCGCTTTTCCAGGATTGAATAGAGGTGTTTGCTCAGACTGTAAGTCACCAGTCATCGCCTCAATGGGGTATGGGCCTGCTCGAATTGCTATTACTTCAGCTCAAAACTTTCCAAATATCAGTGAACTTATAGCTCCTCAAATGCATATCTTCTATGATAAATGTCAAAGTAAAATAAATGATAAATTGCCAAAATACAGTGGATACCTTAGTAGTGAAATAGCTACTACAAGCCTAATATTGCGCGGAATGTTTTGTCGGAATAAGTAAACATTGAGAGCGCTAATACTAACCTTTTTTTTCTAGCGACCCCTTTGTGACTTTTGTCACCTTACATGTATTTGTATGCGTTTTTTGTGTGTTTCTGTACGTGCTTTAATATAGTATGGTCTAAGGGGATTTTAAGGATCGCTAGTTAATTTTTTAAGTCGTTGTGTTTTATTTTGCAATACTTTAAATCAGCATCCCTTAAACATAAAAAGCTTATTTGCAGTCAATGATTCTGAATGGAATAAGTAACAATAACAATCATGGAAATAGCAAGCATGCGCATGAATCTAATCAACCCTCTGGTAGAAATAAATCGAATACAATTACGCCGGATTCCCATGGTGATGTGGCTGGTCGCTATCTTCTGGGTACCGACCACTCAAGCTGATGATTTACTGACCTTATGGCATATTGCTGAGCAGCAAGATGCGAAGTACCTTTCTGCTGAACATAAATACCGTTCTGATATTGAAGTCGAGAACCTCAGTATGTCCGACTTATTACCCAGTTTATCGTACCAATATGAGACAAAAGATACTCATGAGATTATTAACGACTCCGATAATAAAGTTTTTGAAGATACCTCAAGTACTTACTCGACTAAAACCAGCGCCTTTAAGGTCAATCAATCTATTTTTGAATATGCTCGCTGGATACGGTACTCGCAGTCTAAAATCAGCACCAACAAAGCCTTGGTAGAATATAAACTGGCCAAGCAGCAATTGTTGCTACGACTGGCTGAAAACTACTTTCTAGTATTAGAACGAGGCGATCAACTAGAAACAGTGCAGTCTGAAAAAATGGCGATGAAAAAACACCTAGATTCCAGTAAGAAAAAACATAGAAGTGGGCTAGGGCGACGGGTGGATATGGAAGATGCAGAAGCGCGTTACTTAAATGCACTGAGTAAGGAAGTCGAGCTACAAAGTCGTTTAATGGATAGTCGCTATGCTTTGCGTGAAGTGCTGGGTGTGGTACCTAATAAATTATCCATATTACGCGCTAATATTTTACTTGAAATGCCTTCACCTGCCGATCCACAAGCGTGGGTAGACTTGTCTGCCAAGCATAACTTAGAGCTACAGTCGATGAACTTTGCACTGGAGGTGGCCGAACAGGAAGTAAGAGCCTTACAGACCGAACACTTCCCGACTCTCGACTTAGTCTACTCGCGAACGCATACCCGATCCGAGGGTTCGGTGCTAGGAGGAGGGGGGGACTTTGATGATCACAGCATGGCGGTACAATTTAATATGCCGCTGTATTCTGGCGGTAAAACCTCAGCTAAAATTCGTCAGGCAACCGAAAAACGCGAGAGCATTATGCAGGATCGCAATGCTAAGCGCCGTTCAGTAGAACGTTCCGCACATGAAGCCTATTACCGAATTAGCGCCGCTATTATTCAGATCGAGGCTTTGGAGCAATCAGTCAAAGCGCAGCAGCGTTTGTTGGACTCTAAAACCTCGGGCTACCGAGTTGGGCAGAGCAGCATGTTAGAAATTCTTGATGTTGAACAAGATTTGTCTGAGGTGCAGCAAGCCCTGACAAAAGCTCGCTACGACTACGTACTCAATGTATTAAAACTGAAATTTTCAGCTGGTAATCTACAGACAGAGGACTTGGTATCTGTCAATGGTTGGTTAACGGACAGTCCAGCCACCATACAGTAAATAACTAGGCAGTAGGCTTCTGTATCAAGCCTGTATTTACTGCCGTTTCCTGATGTCTAATCCAGGTATCTACAACCTCTGGCTTAGAAAGTAATTTGCATAAAGACCAATTTGGAAGAAACTTATGTCAGCTCTATTCTATCGTCTATTCAGATCTCGTTATGACAAAATGCGCCAATTGCGTCAGTACTTTTGGAATCAGGATGCTCTGAAAGCCGGACGGCGGAATACTTACTTAGTTGAGCAGATGGAAAACCGCTATTTGCTATCGGCTGATGCGGCACCTTTGGCACTCAGTGAAGAATTGCTGAATGAAGAATTAATTGTTGAACAGCTCGTTGGTCAGGGCTTGGTTGAAGCAAGTAATGCAGAAAATCTTCAACTGGTTCGCCAGCATGACTACCCGCTTAATAGTGCAAATAATGAAACACTTCCATCTGAAGATGAAAACGAGCCAGTCGTCACACAAGAGGGTGAACTATCAGGTGTTCAGTTAACTGACGAGGCCCTTGCAAATGAGAACGCCGCAAATGAAGCTGCAGCAAAAGCAGACGCGTCGATCCGTTTCGTTCAGCAGTTAAGAGGTCATCAGTTTGTCGTGATTGACCGCTCGGTAGAAGATTATCAAGCCTTACTTACTACGTTCATGGGTGATGCCGGTGATCAGCTCGATTGGCGGACAGAAACGACAGCAGATGGCGATGTGTTGGTTGCCGACTGGTTTGCTGAAGACGATAGCCGAACTTTAAGCGTTAACGATGTTGCTGCAGAAAACGATCCGCCGCAGGATGGAACCCTTACACCAATTGAAACCAATACCCGGGCTGACAGGGTGACTGTCATACTGCTTGATGAGCAAGGCAATGGTGTCATGCAAGTAG
>Ga0209184_1001070_pt1 | contig 20405 bp, 16 predicted proteins | sample EN8Hudsemesocosm_2_FD_184627 | JGI IMG/M metagenome (GOLD analysis project Ga0209184, IMG submission 184627) | Methane-oxidizing microbial communities from mesocosms in the Hudson Canyon - EN8C Hudson Canyon (SPAdes) (version 2) | ecosystem: Environmental > Aquatic > Marine > Cold seeps | place... | reverse complement strand
GTCTCAGACCGCATAAATAATGAGCTAAGAAACACATGAAAAGAATGTTAATTAACGCGACTCAGGCAGAAGAGTTGCGCGTTGCGCTTGTCGATGGACAGCGCCTTTATGATCTAGATATAGAACCGACTACACGCGAACAGAAAAAATCCAACATCTATAAGGGTAAAATCACCCGCATAGAGCCTAGCCTGGAAGCGGCTTTTGTTGATTTTGGTGCTGAGCGTCACGGCTTCTTACCCCTCAAAGAAATTTCTCGCGAATACTTTAAGACCTCCGTTTCTGGACGCCCTAACATCAAGGACGTGATCAGCGAAGGCCAAGAAGTTATTGTTCAAGTTGATAAAGAAGAGCGTGGCAATAAAGGTGCCGCACTGACTACAATGATCAGTTTGGCAGGCCGTTATTTGGTACTGATGCCCAATAACTCCCGTGCCGGCGGCATCTCTCGTCGCATCGAAGGTGATGAGCGCAACCAGATTCGTGACGCCATGCGCGACGTGACCGTTGCCAACAATATGGGTGTTATCGTGCGCACCGCCGGCATTGGCCGCTCCAGCGAAGATTTACAATGGGACTTGGATTACCTAAGCCAGCTTTGGGATGCCATTAAGGGCGCCAACGATCGTCGCCAAGCCCCTTGTTTGCTACTTCAGGAAAGCAATGTGGTTATTCGCGCCATTCGCGATTACCTGCGTCAAGACATAGGCGAAGTATTAATTGATGACAAAGCCGTGCATCAGGAAGCCTTGAGCTTTGTGCAGCAGGTTATGCCTCAATACGAAAACAAGATCAGCCTTTACCAGGATAACACCCCGTTATTTAGCCGGTATCAAATTGAAGCTCAAATTGAAACGGCCTTTCAACGTGAAGTGAAACTACCCTCTGGCGGATCCATCGTCATTGACACCACAGAAGCTTTGATTTCCATCGACATCAACTCGTCTCGCTCCACAAAAGGCGCCGATATCGAAGAGACCGCAGTAAGCACCAACCTTGAAGCTGCCGATGAAATTGCTCGCCAGTTACGTTTACGCGACATAGGCGGTTTGATCGTGATCGATTTCATCGACATGACCAGCAATAAAAATCAGCGTGAAGTAGAAAGCCGTGTTAAAAATGCCCTAGAAATTGATCGCGCTCGCGTTCAAGTAGGCCGCATTTCTCGCTTCGGTCTATTAGAAATGTCCCGACAACGTTTACGCCCATCACTAGGCGAAACCAGTGGCCACGTTTGCCCACGTTGCGTAGGCACCGGTGTCGTGCGCGATATGCGCTCACTAAGCCTTTCCCTATTACGCTTAATTGAAGAAGAAGCAGCCAAAGAGAACACCGAGCTGGTTCGAGCCGTTGTACCTTTAGAAGTCAGCACCTTCTTAAGCAATGATAAGCGCCAGGATTTAAGCAACATTGAGAAGCGCCACAATACTCAACTGCAAATCATTCCAAATCCTAACTTTCAAACACCTCACTTTGAAGTTTCACGCATGCGAAGCGATGACAACAAAGTTGACCCGGTAAGTTTTGAAATCAGCTACGAACAAGAGCTGGCAAAAGACAACACCCCACAAGTTAAAAAGGAAGCGGCAGCTGTTCAAGCTGTAACCACCAAGCGTGCGCCAGCCCCTAAAGAAGCTCCGGTAACTGCGCCTGTTAAGGCTCCCGGCCTGTTTGCCAAGATTGGCAGTGCCTTGTCTTCTATGTTCGCAGAAGAACCTGCTGCTGAGCCTAAAAAAGACACCAGTAAGGGCCGCAACACTAAAAACCAGAACAGTCGCAACAAACCACAAAATCGTAATGGCAACCGCAATAGCAGCAACCCGCAACGCCAATCGAATAATCGCAACCGCAATCGCAATGAGCCACGTCGTGATCGAGACAATAATCGCTCAGAGCCTCGCCGTGACAATCGTGAACCTCGTCAGGATCGTGAAGGTAATCGCTCAGAGCCTCGTCGTGAACCTCGTCAGGATCGTGAGAACAGCCGTTCTGATACACGTCGAGATAACCGCAAAGATCAACGTCGCGACAATACTGCTCGTGATAACAACGAGAACCGCAACAGCAACGCTCGTCGCCGTAATCGCAGCCAGCAGCCGGCCAAACTGGATGACAGCGTTGTTCGCAAGACTGAAAACATTGAAGTGGCCGCGCCTAGCATCACTGAAGTGCAAAAGCGCCCAGTTGACGTTAAAACTGAAGCCCCTAAGGTAGAAACACCCAAGGTAGAGACACCCAAGGTAGAGACACCTAGGGTAGAAACGCCTAAGCCAGCTGTAAAAGAGGAACAGGCACCTAAGGCAGAAAAGCCACTGCAAAGTAATGACAAGCCAGAAGCGAGCAAAGTAGTTGAGACGGTGGCAAAGACCGAACCAACAGTAACTGCCGCCGAAGCAGCACCTGTTAAAGCAGTAGAAGCTGAACGTAAGCCAGAAGTGAAGCCAGCTCCCGAACCTAAACAGACCAATGTAGCTCCCGAGCCTAAACAGGCTGCACCAGCTGCGCAGAGCAAACCCGCTCCAGTAAGCGAGCCTGCCAAGCCAAGCAAGCCTAAACGCGCACCAAATGACCCAAGGGAAATTAAGCGCCGCCAATTAGAAGAGCAAGCTAAGCAGGCTGAGTAATTAGCCAGGCTATTCCCGCACTTTCAATGCTTAGGCTTTGATCGTGCAGGAACCTTCATTTGCCCCTCTCCCCTAAAGCCAAGCGCCAACCCCAAACCTCCTTGTAAGCACTTTTATTTTTCTGAGACAGCGCTTCCCTGAGCACTCCTTAAAACTACTCCTGCATTTTGAAGATACCGCCCTTCCCTGGGCATAAAAAAGGGTGCCGTAGCACCCTATCTCATTTTATTTAGCATCAATATATTTAGCTAAACAACCTGGGTTCTTGCTCAAGCTCCACACCGTAACACTCACATACAGCCTGACTCACCTGCCGGGCAGCCGACAATACATCCTCCCCAGAGCCTCCGTGATTGACTAAAACCAAGGCCTGCAACTCATGAACCGACACCAGCCCAAAAGCTTTACCCTTAAACCCCAGCTGATCTATTAACCATCCAGCCGCTAACTTCACCCCGTCAGACTGCGGATATCCAGGCAGTTTAGGGAAACGTTTTATTAAATTATTAAACACAGCTTGAGACACTACCGGATTTTTAAAAAACGAGCCCGCATTTGGCAGCCCCCTAGGCTCTGGCAATTTGCTTTGGCGCACCTGAATGACCCATTTAGCCAGCTCACTGGGCGTGGGCACCCCTTTTTCTTCGGCCATTTTATTTAGAGGCGCATAAGATACCTGCACTTGAGGTTTCTTGGATAATCTAAATTCCACCGAGGTGATTAACACCTTGCCATTAAGAGCTTGTTTAAACCGGCTTTCTCTATAGGCAAAGTCACACTCGTCAACACCAAGCGAAAAAAGCTGACCAGAATCCAAATACACACCATTCACGGCGCTAATGCGATCCTTCACCTCCACGCCATAGGCACCAATATTCTGTACCGGAGCCGCTCCCACATTACCCGGTATATAAGCCAGGTTTTCTAAGCCGAACCAGCCTTGTGACAGGCAAAACATCACGAACTCATGCCAGTTGTAACCCGCCTCTACTTTTATGATCACGGTTTCTTCAGTTTCCTTCAGAACACGACAAGCATTACCACAAAACTGTATTACCAACCCCGATACCCAATCACTCATAACCACATTACTGCCACCGCCCAGTACTTTTATGGCAAGGTTATTTGATTTAGCAAACTGCAAGCACTCTAGAACATCAGCCTCAGAACTAGGGCGAGCAAGAAATTCGGCCGTAGCATCAATAGCCAAAGTGTTCATGGTTAAAAGAGAGTGGTGCTGAAGAAATTCCATTAATTAAGACCCCTACCCTGCAAAAAATTTTCACAGGCATCGAACAATAAATCTAACACTCTATCAAAACCCAGTTGACCGCCATAATAAGGATCTGGCACCTCCACCTCATTTAATGAGCCATGCACAGATAAAAACAAACTCAACTCCGCTTTAGCATCATCCGGGCGCAAGTTCTTTAAATCAGCTAAATTCTGTTGATCCATGGCAAACACCACATCAAAATCATAGAAATCCTCTACTCGCACCTGCCGAGCCTTGAGGTGTGACATATCTATACCGCGCTCTAATGCGGCAGATTGACTCCTAGGGTCTGGAGCCTTACCAATGTGATACGCTGCCGTGCCTGCGCTGTCCACCGTGATATCTACGCCATGGCTCTCTGCCAGGTAGCTTAATACTCCCTGTGCAGTGGGCGACCGGCAAATATTTCCCAAACAAACAAATAGCACTTTCATGAATGGCCCTCAATTCTTTGCCACATTTTCGGCAAAGAATTGCCACATGACAAGTAAAACACACCCTTTCAGGCCTGATTTTGACATTTTCGATAACTGGCAAACAAAATGCTATGAAGTAGTTAAGCGGTTAATGAATCGGCAGATAATGATCCTATGCAAAATAGACCAAAGCTCGTCAAAACCCAAAGCCAGGTTCAAAAACAGCTGAACCCGAAAAAAGAAAGCCAGGGAAACGCACGCTTTCTAATGGGACTGAACAACCGAGCTGTAAAATTAGATAAGCGCATGGAGAACATTGAAGCCCATATTGCCCACTTACACGAGCAACGCATAGGGTACCGCGAATTGACCTTAACCTTAGTGCTGGCCATCTTAATCTTTACCAGCGTCACCCTTGCCATTAGAGAACTACTGCCTAGCAATCAAAACCCCAGCTTAGAGCAACAACTCCTCACACGGCTAAATAACGGCTCGATCCCCGATAAAAAAGCCGCCCTCAATCTACTATCATCCCTAGGGCACGATGTGAAAGCTAAAAACTGGCTTAAGACAAAGGAGCCCTTCCACACCGTTTCTGCAGTAAAATATCGCTGGCCCCTAGAGAAACAAACCGACTCAAAAAAAATCCAGTATAGCCAGCACAAACACGGCATCCACATTTCAACCGACCTGGGAGACCCTGTTGTGGCCATAGCAAAAGGGGAAGTTATATATAGCGGTAACGCCATCGCGGGCTATGGCAATCTGATCCTTATTCAACACGAACAAAATGTGATCAGTGTATACGGTAATAATTACTCCAATTACGCCAAAGAGGGGCAAGCGATTCAGGCAGGAGAGCTGATTGCCGCAGCCGGGGAAACTCCAGGGCATATGGCTAATCTGTATTTTGAAATTCGATTTAGAGGCAAGGCCGAGGACCCGTTTTTATATTTCAACTAGGCCCTATAAAATCAATTTATTATGCAAATGCCTATTTAGCCAACTTCTCGTCCACACTTAACACACGAGCCGTTTCCGCCATCATTACCGGAATTTCATCTTCTATTTGAAAGGCCAGGCCGTCCAACTTACAAACCAGCTCTGACTTTTCTTTATCCAATTTTAGAGTACCCTTACAAACTGGGCAGACCAACAACGATAATAATTTTTTATCCATTTTTTTGCTCCAACACTTCTCTCAATTTTTTCATAAACTGCTCAATAAAGGCCACGGGCAGTTGCGCTTGAATTTTCAGGTACCACATATTCTCATGGGCAAACGGCATAATTTTCACCGCATCTTTTTCAGTCATTAGCACTTGCCCTGGCAGATCTTTGAAATCCTCTACCCCATATGCATAGTGATCAGGAAAAGGTTTCAGTGGACAGGTAATATCTAAAGAAGACAAGGTAGCAGAAAATTTTAGTGGATTACCTATACCCGCTATGGCCAACACACCCTCATCAACATGAAATTTATCCAGAGTACATTCCACACCTGACTGCACATTAACCCAAGCGACAGGTAGGAAATCAAATTGATTGGTTTTTTCTTTAAGGCCGCTATACAGAGCAAAGTCCACTGCCTTTAAACGCGATACCGGCTCACGCAACGGCCCCACCGGCAGCAAGTAACCATTACCCACATTACGCGCACCATCCAACACACAAATTTCAATATCCCTGGGCAAATCGTAATGCTGCATTCCGTCATCACTCAAGATTACATCCACTTCCAAATCGGAGATAAATTCTAAAGCTTGTTTGCGCTTAGGATCAATTACCACAGGCACTCCCAGGGAGCGAAACAACATGTAGGGTTCATCACCTACCATAGCACTGGTATCATTAACCGAAATTAAATGGGGGTAATCCTCCACCTGAGCACCATAACCACGACTGATAATTCCCGGCCGTATTCCTTGTTGCTTTAAATGAGTGACCAACGCCTGCACCAAGGGTGTCTTACCGGTCCCTCCCACAGTGATATTGCCCACCACCACCACAGGCTTAACAGTGCGGACCTTTTCACTAACTAGAAACTGGCGGCGTTTTTTATTCACAATCAAGCCGACCAGCCACATGAAGGGCCACAACAGGCGTGTCCATTGAAAGCCGCCATACCAGGAAGCCATAAAAAAGCGCTCTAACACAAAGATAAATCCTTAGTCACTAAATTGCAGGTCATAAAGGTTTTTATAAAAACCGTTTTGCAGTAACAAGTCTTTATGACTGCCCTGCTCGACAATCTCTCCTTTATTAAGCACCAAAATGGAATCGGCTTTTTCAATGGTGCTTAAACGGTGAGCCACCACAAAGCTGGTTCTATTGCGCATAAGAGTTTCCAGAGCCTGCTGAATATAACGCTCAGATTCTGTATCCAGAGCACTGGTGGCTTCATCCAGAATTAGGATGGGAGCATCCTTTAAGATGGCTCGCGCTATGGCTAGACGCTGACGCTGCCCTCCTGAAAGCATTACCCCGTCGTCCCCGATGATGGTATCGATACCCTGCGGCATCTGTTCTATAAATTCCCAGGCATGAGCTGCCTTTACCGCCGCATGAACTTCCTCTTGAGATTTATCACTTAACGCACCATAGGCAATATTGTTGTAAATAGTGTCGTTAAACAAGGTAACCCCTTGGCTTACCAAGGCAATTTGACGCCTCAACTGATCCAATTGGTACTCCTTTATGTCATGACCATCCAAGGATATTTGGCCATTCTCATAATCGTAAAACCGCATGAGCAAACTAATAAGAGTGGATTTTCCGCTGCCGGACTTACCCACCAACGCAATATTCTGCCCTGGGGCCACATTCAAATTAATATTGCGCAGCACAGGGTCCTGAGTGCCCGGGTAATTGAAATTTAAATTTGATATTTCGAAACGACCCTGTGCAGATGGTAATTTTTTCTTGCCTGCATCGTTTTCATTAGGATGATCAATCACATCAAAAATGCTTTTGGCCGCCACAACCCCCTGCTGAATCAGTGAATTAATAGCCGCCAATGTACGCATGGGTTTGGCCAGAGTACTGGCAGCTGTAATAAAGGCCATTAAATCACCAAACGACATATTGCCAGATACGGAAGGATCCAAGGCCACAAACACCAAAAAGGCAATGGCACACGCCACGATAAGCTGCATAACCGGCACACTAATAGATTTTACGCGGGCAAATTTAATGGTCTGAATACGGTTAGCGTTACTCACCTCATTAAAACGTTCACGCTCATATTGCTGCCCGGAAAACACCTTCACTTCTTTGTAGGCATTAATGGATTCACCGGCCACCTGGGTTACTCGCCCCATCGTGCCCTGCACATTCTTGCCATACTTCTTAAAATAGACACTGGCTTTACTTACCACCAGCGCAATAAAAGGCGCCGCAGCAAAAAATATTAGGGTTAATTTCCAGTTCATGTAGAACATGTAACCCAGCAAAAACAACACGGTAAGCCCTTCACGCACTAAACTGGTAATGGCATTAGTGATGGAGCCATAGACCTGTTCGGCATCGAAGGTAATCTTAGAAATGATGTGACCCTTGGAGTTTTTATCAAAAAACTCATTGGGTAAGGTTAGATAATGGTTAAACAAGGACAGACGCAACTGGTGCACCACCGCCCTGCCCACTCTTGCTAAAAAATAGTCCCCTAAAAAACTGCCCAAGCCTCTTAAGGCGAAAATCCCCATAATAAATAACACCAAATAAAGGCGGGAATCCACCGTTGGTGCATTATAGGTTTTTTCAATTTCAGCCATTAATTGGGCCAGCAGCGGCGCCGTGGCCGCATACAAACAAAACCCCATTAAGGCGATGCCGTACATGCCTTTATGCTGAAACACATAAGAAAGCAGGCGCTTATAAAGCGCCCAGTCGGAAGGAGATTCTTTGGTCATTATTTATTGGCTTTTTTGCTGGTAATACTCAGGCGGGAAAATCCCAACTGACCGGCGGCATCCATGGCGCGCACCACAGACTCGTGTGGGGTTAAGGCATCTGCGGTAATCACAAACGGCAGCAGATGATCCCCCTGTGACACTTTTTCAATGGCCTGCTTAAGGTTAAGTATCTTATTACTTATCAAGGTCTGCCCATTAATACTGTATTGCCCGTGTTTATCGATCACAACTTCTACCATTTTATCGGGAGCATCGGTCACTTCACCACTGGCTTCCGGTAATTTAATGGCCAGGTGAGTTTCCTTGGTAAAAGTGGTACTCACCATAAAAAAGATCAACAACAAAAACACAATATCAATTAAGGGGGTGAGGTTTAGATTAAGCTCCTCGGTATTTTGACGTTTAAACTTCACGCTTAATGCCCCTCTGGCGACTCGGTTACCTCACGATCACCGTGTAATACATCCACTAGTTTTACCGCTTCCTGCTCCATGAACACCACAATTTCTTCGATGCGACGCTGGAAAATACGGTAGAAGACCAAGGTAGGAATGGCAATCATCATGCCCGCAGCTGTGGTCACCAGTGCTTCAGAGATGCCACCCGCCAGCGCTCCTGCGTTACCCGTACCTTGTGTCATAATGGCATTGAATACCGATATCATACCCACCACGGTTCCTAGCAAGCCCATCAACGGGGTTACTGCCGCAATGGTACCCAGGGTATTTAAAAATCGTTCCATTTCGTGAATGGCGCTGGAAGCCGCCTGCTCGATGGCTTCCTTGGTAATGTCGCGACCGTGTTTAGAATTACTCAAACCGGCAGCCAGAATTGCCCCCAGGTGACTATCTTGCTTAAGCTCTTTTAAGCGAGCGCCGTCCAATTCATTATTTTTAATCCAAACCCAAACCTGCGCCAATAAATGCTTAGGCGCTACTTTTTCAGATTGCAGCGTCCAAAAACGCTCTATACAGATGGCAACCGCTAAAACAGAGGCCAAAATTAGCGGGATCATCATCCAACCGCCAGCAAAAACCAGTTCTTTCACTTACCACTCCAAACGATTTAGCATTATTCACAAATTAGGGCGGTATGTTGAAACACTTAACCTCTCTTGTCTAGGCTCAAAATCAACTTGTACCGCCCCATGAGAGGCGGTCGTATAAACTTCAACCAATCTACTGTTCAAACGCTGTACAACTTCTCTATGGGGGTGCCCATAATGGTTTAAGGCACCGCTGGAGATAATAGCCACACTAGGGTTTACCTGACTTAAAAAAGCCTCACTGCTAGAAGTACGACTGCCATGGTGAGGTACCAGCAATACATGGGCCGATAACTTGTCGCTTATACTGGTTAACAGTGACCGCTCAGCTTGCACTTCTATATCCCCCGTCATTAACAAGCTATGACCGGCTTGATCTTCAACCCGCAACAGGCAAGAGCCATTATTGCCTTCACTGAAACCCTTTGCTTTAAATCGCTCAAAATGTACACCATCCCAAACCCAACTCACATTTTCGCAGCGGTGCTGAGTAACCACCTCGGTACTGATGGGCTTAAGCAGCATGGCCCCTCCGGAATGGTCTTTATCATCATGGCTAATATGCAGCATATCCAATTGCCGGATATTTCGTGACCGCATATACGGCCACACCACATAATCCACTAGGCTCATACCGCTCAAAAAGCGCGTACCGGTATCCACCAATATCGTATGTTCGGAAGTTTCTATGATAGCTGCACTGCCCTGCCCCACATCCAACACCATTAGGCTGAACCCCCCTTCTTTGGGGCGCTCTATGGGCAGCCACAGAGCCACCAACAGGCAACTGAACGCCAACAGGCGACCACCTAGCACTCTTGGTAATAACAAAATGCCTATTCCAATGACCACCAGATAACGATTTCCATCATGAACCGACGGCCCAAAGGTGAATACACTTTTATGGACTAGCAAGTAATCAATCAAGTTATGAAGAGCTTGCTCCAACATAATGAGCAATTCCATACTGCCCAACAGTGCCAGCACCAACGCTACTAACGCCAATGGCAGAACCGCTAAAGTCATGAGAGGAATAAACAGTAGATTTAGCACAAACCCCACCGGAGCCAGCTGCATGGTATACATCACTAAAATTGAGGCTCCCGCAAAAAATGCCAACCACTGGGCCGACACTAGCTGCGCAATCCAACTCTTTTGCGCCGAAATACTCATACCTACAACCAGCGCTGCCACAATGCCAAATGACAACCAACTACCCACACCAAAAAACACCAAGGGATTAATCAAAACCACTAAGATAAAAGCCAGCAACAAATAGTGACTCATTTGACCATGGCGTCCTTGCACCAAAAACAAAGCAGCAAATAAAAGCATGATACAGGCCCGGATGGCGGGCACATTTAACCCCGATAAATAAGCGTAGAAAAAGGCCATGGTCAGACCACCCAATATCGCAAACACCGGCCCATAAGGCCAAAACACCAACAATAACGGCCGCTGCAACCAAGTGAGCAACAATGCAAAAACCATGGCCACAATGCCCACATGCAGGCCTGAGACCACAAACAGGTGCCCTAAACCGGAGCCATTAATAAGCCGTTTGTATTGAGCCGACATGCCTTTTTTATCCCCCAATAAAAGGGCCCGCAACACAGGAAAGGAAGTGGCTGTTACCAATTTAGAAATGTCTTGGGCCAGAGTATGCCCTGAGTGACTAACTCTTTGATTGTAAGAATGCTTCACCACTAAAGAGGCCTGGGCGCTGTACCCCTTAGACAACATCCACTGACGATAATCAAAACCCATAGGATTATGAAACGAAACAAAAGGTTTTAACTTCAGTGCCAAGGCCCATTCATCACCACGCTCAATGGGCCAGGGGCATTTATAACAACTAACTTTTAGCTTGTTAAACGGCCCCTTAGGATAAAAATCAAACTCGGTGCGCCCCACCTGTTGCGATACCCGACCCACTTCACCCAGCAGCTGCCATTGTTGTCGCCCTTGCTCCAGCCCAATGGCATTGCTTTGGACCATTAACCAATGAGCCGCCACCCACACGCTTCCGGCCAAAAAGGCATAACCGAAAGATAAAATTTTTGAACGAGTAAAGGCGCCTACAAGCACAATAATAGGACTCAACAACAGACTCAGTAACGGCCAAATATTGGCCATTAATACTCCAGCACCGAAGCCTATGAGCATGCGTTTCATAACTAGTAAGTCCTATGCAATCCGTGCATAATTGCCAGCAATATTTATACTATAGACGCAGGCGCCAAAGCTTTTAGTATGGCTCATGTATTTTAGCCGCGTTTAATACCAGCAGTTCCAGGAATTTAGAATTTCATGCCAAAAAAAGCACTAAAGAAGTTATTTCCTAACCCTCAAACCATCCAACAACACCCTTCGCTGCAATTTTTAGGCACACTGCTGCACGAACCCAACTTATGGCATTTAAACCGTCGCTCGGTGTCACGTGCCTTTTTGGTGGGAATCTTTTTTGCCTTTATGCCCATGCCTTTTCAAATGGTAGCTGCAGCGGCAGTAGGCGTCATAGTGCATTCCAATCTACCCATATCCATTGGCCTGGTTTGGATTAGCAACCCCATCACCATTCCACCTATTTTTTACTTCACCTATAAAGTGGGCACCAGCATTTTAGAAGTCCCAACACGGCCTTTTGAAATTGAGCTATCAATGGAATGGGCCATGCAGGAATTGGGCGCAATTTGGGAGCCCCTATTACTGGGATCACTTATTTGTGCGGTTATTTTTGCCAGTATTGGCTTTGTGGGGATTCGCTTGTTTTGGCGTTTTCATGTTATTCGTAGCTGGCGCAGACGTCAGCAAAAGCGTCAGCAGTCCGCCAATCAATAGGCGGCACTGCTAGCCAATATCACTAGGCGATAGCCTCTGTCTCTGAGCTATGCAACTTGCCCCCCTGCAGGTGAAAAGTCTGCTTGGCCAAGGACGCAAAATTTAAATCATGAGTGACCACGATAAATGCAGTATGTAGCTGCTCGTTAAGCTGCTGCAATAACTGCTGAATTTCCTTTGCGGTATCGCTGTCCAGATTACCGGTGGGTTCATCAAGCAACACCAAGGCAGGCTCGGTAATCAGCGCTCGGGCAATGGCAACACGCTGGCGCTCCCCTCCGGACAACTCAGCCGGCTTGTGAGTCACTCTCTTTAATAATCCTACCTTCTGCAGCATTTGTGACGCACGCTCCAGAGCTTGTTTTTTATTCACCCCTTGAATCCATAAGGGCATGGCTACATTTTCAAGGGCACTGAACTCCGCCAGCAGATGATGAAACTGATAAACAAAACCCAAATGGCGGTTTCTCAGCTTACCTAATTTACTTTCTGACAACTTGGCCAGATCTTCCTGCCCCCACAAAACATGACCCGAAGACGGCAAATCCAGACCCGCTAGCATATTGAGCAAAGTGGTTTTACCAGAACCTGATGCCCCAACTACCGACACCCAATCTCCTGGGTAAAGCACAAAATCCAAATCATCCAATACTCGAATGGACTCAGGACCAACTTGGTACTCTTTCACTAACTTTTGGCACTTCAATACCGCTTGAATATTAGATGTCATAACGTAACGCCTCCGCAGGTTTTACCTTTGAAGCACGATATGCCGGGTACAAGGTAGCTAAAAAACACATGAGCAAACCAGATCCAGTAACGATTAGTACGTCACTTAGTAATAATTGAGAGGGCAAATAACTAATGAAATAAACATTGGCGTTTAAAAACTGAATACCCAAAATTTGCTCGACCCAGGCAATCACGTCGGTCACGGTTAGGGCCATCAAAATGCCTAATAAGGTGCCTAATATAATGCCCACCACACCAATGATAAAACCCTGCACCATGAAAACCGTCATGATTGCCGAGGGAGACATACCCAGGGTACGCATGATGGCGATATCCCCTTGTTTATCAGTGACCACCATCACTAGAGTTGAAACAATATTAAATGCTGCCACCGCCACAATAATGAGCAGTAATAACCCAATCATGGTTTTTTCCATTTTAATGGCCTGAAACAAATTACCATGAGTACGGGTCCAGTCGCTGGCACGCAGATTTTCATCCAATTCAAATTGTAAATCCCAAGCTATTTTAGGGGCCTTGAATAAATCTTCGGTTTTTAAACGCAATCCCTGAGCTTCATTATCCATACGGGCTAACTTGGCGGCATCGCGCATGTGAATGTAAGCAAAGTTGGCATCCAACTCTGCACCTACCGAGAACACCCCACTCACCGTAAAACGCTTTATTCGAGGCATGAGGCCGGCTGGCGTTAAACTGGCTTCCGGCATAATAAGGGTAACCTTATCCCCTAAACTGGCCCCCAGTTTTTTGGCCAACAAATCACCCAAAATAACTTGGTAACGAGCATTATTAAGCGAATAAAAATCCCCCTGAGTCATGAAATTGGGCAGGATAGAAACCTTATCCTCCCACTCTGGCTCAATGCCATTTACCATCACCCCTTGCACGCGACCCTTACTACTCATCATGCCTTGAATTTGCACAAAAGGCGCCGCCGCCTCTATACCTGGTTTATTACTCACCTGTTTTGCTAAGGTCTGCCAGTCACTGAGGCCATCGGGGCCATATAACGCTGCATGGGGGACCATGCCCAAAATACGCTGGCGTAGTTCACGATCAAAGCCATTCATAACCGACATAACCAAAATCAATACCGCAACCCCTAGGGTAAGGCCAGCCATGGATGTACCGGAAATAAACGATATGAAGTGATTACGACGCTTGGCGCCTGTGTAGCGCAAACCAATTTTTAGCGGGAGAGATTTCAACATAACAAAACTAACAAATTATAAAGCGTTAAGACTAAAGAAAAGCCCAGCTAAATGAAATGGTCTAAAAGGATATTTGGCGCTAATATAGGATTAAATCGAAAAACAGAGAATATTATGGCCATGCGCCCCAACCACATTAACAAAACAACGTTTTTTCTCACCACCCTTTTGGCTTACGGCTTGGCATACGGCGATAATCATCAAGAGGTGATCACCACGTCTGAACCCATGATGATTCCGCTAATGGAAAAAGAAATGTCCGCTGATTTTTTCATGCCTGTACGAGGGGACAACGAGCATTCGGTTGAAAGCGAATTTGGCCCACCATTTAATATGCACAAAGCCAAAGGCAAACCGCCTATTAGCCGCTGGGAATATGAAAAATTTACCGTGTATTTTGAATCCGGCATTGTTATTCATAGCGTATTGAGACGCTAGTTTCACATGATTAGGGCGCTCGCGTAACTGGTCAGTATGCGCTAGGGTTTAATCAGCTAGGTTAATTGCTTGGCACCACACTATCGAGGAGCCTCACTTCCTATGCGCGCCCTAACAACCTACATTGTTTTAACGCTTGTCTTGGCTAGCCCTTATTTATGGGCCCAGGTAGAAGAAATGAGCAACACCGAGATGACTGAGGCCTACATTCAGGATGGCGCCCTTGTAGTCAAGCAGCGTATTCAGCAAAAGCTCGAGCAACCCAAACGCAAAGTTAACGTGACTATAGGCCCAGGCCAACCTGCTATCAGCGAAGCCGAACAGGTTTTGGAGCTGGAGCAACAAAATACCCGCCAGCATCAGTCGTTCGACCGCGATTTCAGCGACAATGCCCCACAACAACAATTTAGCCAGTTTGAAAACAGTCAAGCCACTTCAAGCTTCACTACCCCTAATTTCCAAAGCAATGCGGCGCTGGCCCAACAAGTTCGCGCCCAAAATCTGGTACGAAATGGCCTTGGCTTGCCCACCGATACCCAGATTACTCAGGAACTCATGGTGCAATACCTCACTGGCTTCTCAGGACAAAGCTCTGGGTCTGCTCTTGGGGTAACACAAGGCATCAATAATGACGGGTATTATTTTAGCCTTCCCAACCCTGGAGGCCAGTTTCCTAGCGGGGTGTTTCCCTCTGGTGATAACAGCATGAACGTGAATGTGACCAGTCAGCAGGTTATATGGAACCTGCTTTTCCCCAAAGAATAGGGGTTACTAACCAAACAGATCGAAACTGGGACCTTCACTTTCCAGATCTCCCTGATCCAGCCAAAGCTTGGGTTTACTGAAGGTTTGCTCCATCAACCTGGCCAAAGCATCCCCTATTTTCTTTTTGCTATCACCGGACAATAATGCCAGGATTTGATCCTCTTCCTTGCCTAAACACATGGCGAAGGCCATTTCATCCAGTGCATTCTCCTGCATGATGGCCACCGCATTTAAACGGCGTATATCGGCTAATTCCACAAACTACTCCCAATCGACTTATGGGTGCCATTATAACCACCATTTCAAAGATGAAAAAGCGCTGCAAAGGCAATAAACAGGCGACATTGCTCGTTATTTACAACTGTTTACAAGATATGCCATCACGGAGCTGTTTTATTTGAGAATGTCTGATATAACAGATCGCATATTGGTTTCGAACACCAGCCACCGCCACTCAGTTAACAATAAAGCGCCAATAGATATGTCACAATTTGATACCGACCAATTATTCCAAATCGCTGAAAAACTCAGCCAGGATTTCTCTCTTTTTCCTGAGCAAGAAGACAGCGCTGCCAGCCCCCATATCCAGGGCCTGGTTGATTCAGAGCAAATTCAAAAGAAGCTTGAGTCTCTGCAACAGCTCAATATAGACGACTACATTCAAGACGTTGTGGCTCCCAGTGAGTCCAAGCAACGCATGAATGCCAAGCAGCTGGTGCACAAACTCACCAACCGCTTTATTACCGAGCAAGAGTTTGGGCCTTTATACGTAGCCGAAGTTGAATTGTCGTTCAACAACCAATTTCGCCGTATCGGCTTCATTGGGCAAAATCGCTCAGAGCAAAACGGCGCTTGGTTACCGGAGCACCATACTCAAGCCGTTAAAGCCATGCGTGGCTTTGCCAAACATGCCATCCCCATCGTTACTCTGATTGACACCCCTGGGGCTGACGCCAGCGAACAAGCCAACCAAAATAATCAAGCCCACAGCATCTCAAGATTGATTGCCGAGATGGCTAACTGCGATACTCCTACCGTGGGTATTATTCTAGGTGCGGGTTACTCCGGCGGTGCCATTCCACTGGCATCCACCAACGTATTATTGTCCTTACGTGATGGCATATTCAATACCATTCAGCCTCAAGGTTTGGCCAGCATTGCTCGTAAATATAATTTATCCTGGCAGGAATGCGCAAAATACGTGGGTGTATCGGCTTACGAACTGCTACCAAAAAACGTTATCGATGGCATTGTAGATTTTGCTCCCAGTGATCGTATCGATAAACTGCAAAATTTGCTTAATGCCATTACCTCTAGCATTGCCAGCATCGAAAAAAGAGCCGTAGACTTTGCTCGTGAAAACCCCTATTTGATGGATCATTATCAGCGCAGTGTAGAGCGCTACCTGAATCCATCCGACAAGCTGGCTGCCATGGAAAAAGGCTCCAACCTTATGTTGGCTTCTTCTCCTTCAGAGCACCATAACCTGTTCCGCATGACTTACCGCTACATGCGTTATTTGACTCTTCGTAAGCGTATTTCCTCTACTACAATCGGCCATTACAGCCGCCTTGCCGAGGTAGAAGTTCCCAGCGGCAAACTTATCGAGCGCCAGGAAGAAGAAAAACGTAAAAAATTCCAGAAATGGCTACAGGCTCCAGACAAAATTCGTTACGACGATGAACTCAACAAACTTTGGAAAAACTATTGCCAAAAGAACGAAGAGCGCGGCGAGACTCGAGGCTCCATTTCACGCCTGTTCTTTGGCGAACCAGAAGACAACTATCAAAAGTCCAAGCAAGATTTCAGTTTTTACCTAGGCCTATACCTATTTAACCGTTGGAAATCCGATGCCGATGTAAACTTTGCCGAGCTGATAGAGTATTTACAAAACGAGCAAGAAAATCGCTTTTTGCTGGTCCAGGACGATCTGGTTGATAGCCAATCCATACTTAATTTCGTCAAAAAACAGGACCACAGCCTGGCTAAGTTCATCCACAGCAAGCTGGATTACGACACCCAGGCATTACTGGCTGAATATCAAACGGAAGCAAGTGAAACATTGCTAGCCGGCCTGACCGAGTGCCTAAACAACATCATCAACGGTGATAAAATACCGAGTGATGTGACCGAAAGCATTAGCTTGAACACCCACACCCAGCAACTTATTAATAGTGTTGCCAGTGGCAGCACCGAAGTAAATCGCCGTGTATTAGAAGATGCACTGGCACCTTACCTGCGCATTAAAAATAACGATACTGCCATTAATCAGGGAGACGCTTCCGTATTGGATGCCATCTTGCTGGATGATTTACGCAGTGATTTCATCAGCATCAGTCAAAATCTAATCATGTTTGGCAAGCTTTACGATTTTGTCATCAATAACTTGGTGAAAGTTGCCAAGGAAGCCAAAGAAACTCACAGCCTATCGTTTGAAGCAGTTAATGACCTGATCAGCCAGGGCCTGGAGCACACCAACCAGTTAAGCATCGCCCAGGACCATAAAGAAGAGTTTGCCAATTGGTTTAAATATTTCATTGCCTCCAGTCAACGGGGAGAGTTTTTGATTCAAGTGGAAGAGTGGAAGAAAAACAGCTTTCCAAGAATCAGTGATACGTTATTTGTAATCATTACTTTCTTCTTTGAGAAGTTATTACCTGAATACTATAAGTCTAATGAAGGGCAAGACTACAACGGTAGAATTAATCCTTACAGCATTGGCCGTAAAAAGGATTTCTGGAACCGCTTAACTATCGCCTACTTCGATCTGCTTATTCAGGATGTTATTGACGGCGTTAAAAAGCAAAAAGTCACCAAAGCCCGTGCGTTTGTTGACCGCTTCTTTAATGACTTTGAAGAAATCAATGACCACCTAATGACCTCAGATCCGGTGCAGTTCCCAGGGTTTAGAGGCTCCATTGAAAAAGCGCTAAGCAATGACATTACCCCGTGTGGTGTTATTACCGGTTTTGCCACCATTAAAGTGGGCAATGAGAGTCGCCGCGTGGGTACCCTCATATCCAACCTTGATTTCCAGGCGGGTGCATTTGACATGGCCAGTGCTGAAAAATTCTGCAAGCTCATGGTGGAATGTGCTCGTCACAATTACCCCATCGTTTGTTTTGTCTCTTCTGGTGGTATGCAAACCAAAGAAGGGGCTGCCGCCCTCTTCTCCATGTCCATCGTGAATGACCGCATCACTCGCTTTGTTCGTGATAACGACTTACCCATAGTAGTATTTGGCTACGGCGACTGTACCGGTGGTGCGCAAGCCAGCTTTGCAACCCATCCGCTTGTACAAAGCTTCTATTTTTCAGGTACCAATATGCCTTTTGCAGGTCAAATAGTGGTGCCATCTTACCTGCCGTCCACCGCCACCTTGTCTAACTATTTATCGTTGAATGATGGCAGCATGGTGGACCTGGTTAAACATCCGTTTGTTGAAGAGCTGGATGACCAATTACGTGCCATCGACCCTTCTATTCCAGTGGCACAACGCAGCGTAGATGAAGTTCTGGCCCGCATTCTTAAGGGTTTTGTTACCCCGGAAAAAGCTCAGGCCAAAGAGCTTGAAAACACAGTTGAAGATAAGATCTTCAGCGACGTTAAAAAAGTATTGGTTCATGCCCGCGGCTGTACAGCCGAAAAACTGGTGCGCAAGGCCAAGGAAAACAACATTAAGGTGGTTTTGGTTCAGTCTGATCCAGATATGAACAGCACCGCGGCCGACCTACTGGACGAAAATGACAGCCTAGTTTGTATTGGCGGTAACACGCCTGATGAAAGCTACCTGAATGCCCAGAGCGTAATTCGCATCGCCGAGTTAGAGAAGGTTGACTCTTTGCACCCAGGCATAGGTTTCTTATCAGAAAGCTCCCAGTTTGCTGCTTATTGTGGCAATCACAATATTAATTTCATTGGGCCAAAAGTTTCATCTATGGAAACCATGGGCAACAAGTCCAACGCCATACACACTGCCTTGAAAGCCGATGTACCTGTGGTACCTGGCTCTCTGGGCACCCTAACCACATCAGCCATGGCCGCTAAAGTAGCCGATGAAATTGGCTACCCAATCATTCTAAAGGCTGTTCACGGTGGTGGTGGTAAAGGTATACAGGTAGTAGAAAATCCTGCCGATATTCACGAACTATTTCACTTAATCTCTACCGAAGCACGCAGTGCGTTTGGCAGCGGTGATATCTACCTTGAGAAATTTGTTACCTCTTTACGTCATATCGAAGTGCAAATTCTGCGTGATAGCCATGGTAATACCCGCATCCTGGGCTTAAGGGATTGTTCGGTACAAAGAAATAACCAAAAAATCATCGAAGAGTCTGCTTCCTGCGCCCTGCCAAAGAATCTGGAAGACAAAGTCTATGCCTATGCCGAAAAACTAGCTGATGAAGTTGATTATAACGGCGCCGGTACGGTTGAATTTATTTACAACCTGGATGTTAACGATGTGTACTTCATGGAAATGAATACTCGCCTGCAAGTGGAACACCCGGTGACTGAATTTGTAACCGGCATTGATATCGTTAGCGAGCAATTCAACATTGCCAGCGGCGGCTCCATAAGCGATATGAAGATCAAGCAAAAAGGCTATGCGTTAGAAGTACGCATCAATGCTGAAAAAGGCGTGATCACAGGAGATGACATTCAATTCCTACCTAACGCAGGCAAGATCAGCAAGTGTGTATTACCGAAAGACAAAAATATTCAATTAATCAAATCCATCGATAGCGACAAAGAAGTAACACCCTTCTATGACAGCATGGTGGTACAGATTATTTGCAATGGTAAAGATCGTAATGACACCATCGCGAAAATGCTGAAATATTTGGATAAAGTGGTTATCGAAGGGGTTAGCACCAATATCCCATTACTTAAAGGCATCCTTAAGGATGAAACCTTCATTAATGGCGAATATGACACCAATTACCTGCCTAAATACCTAAAGCGTATTGACCAGGAACAGCTGGTGAAGGACATGGAAATAAATGCCGGCTTGAGTGGGCAAAATGTTACCCGTGAATCGCTAGCCATTGAGGGTTCAACCGAGCTTAAAGTACTGGCCCCAGCTAGCTCAATTTTTTACAGCTCAGCGTCACCAACCGAACCA
>Ga0209184_1001066_pt1 | contig 20508 bp, 17 predicted proteins | sample EN8Hudsemesocosm_2_FD_184627 | JGI IMG/M metagenome (GOLD analysis project Ga0209184, IMG submission 184627) | Methane-oxidizing microbial communities from mesocosms in the Hudson Canyon - EN8C Hudson Canyon (SPAdes) (version 2) | ecosystem: Environmental > Aquatic > Marine > Cold seeps | place... | reverse complement strand
AAGAATACAACGCCAACGTAGACATAACTGACCCTTGGTGTTCAAGTGAAGACGCGCAGCATGAATATGGCTTGGCGTTAACAGAAGCCAAAAAAGGCTTTTACGATGCAATTATTCTAGCTGTTGCTCATGATGAGTTTAGAGATATGGGTGCGAGTGCTATCAGGGCGTTAGGGAAAGAAAAACATGTTTTATATGATTTAAAAAATATTTTCCATAAAGATCAATCAGACTTAAGATTATAAAATTACAATAGGAATTAAGAATGAAAAATTTTGCATTAATTGGAGCTGCTGGCTATATTGCTCCGCGTCATATGAAAGCGATTAAAGAAACGGGCAATAATTTGATTGCAGCCTTAGATAAAAATGATTCAGTAGGTGTTATTGATAGCTATTTTCCTAATGCGGACTTCTTTGTTGAATACGAACGCTTTGACCGACATCTTGATTTATTAAAGCGTCAAGGTACTCATATTGATTATGTGAGTATTGCATCGCCGAATTATCTACATGACTCTCATATTCGTTTCGCTTTACGTCAAGGGGCTCACGCTATTTGTGAAAAGCCTCTAGTACTAAATCCTCACAATATTGATGCTTTAAAAATTGTTCAAGAAGAGACGGGTAAGCAGGTTTACAATATTTTGCAGCTTCGTTTGCATTCAAGCATTATAGAGCTAAAAGAATATGTAGCAGCTGAGATCAAAAAAAATCCAAACAAAGTCTTTGATGTCGATCTAACTTATTTAACGAGTCGCGGGCATTGGTATTTTACCTCTTGGAAAGGGGACGAAGATGAGTCTGGTGGTATAGCAACAAATATCGGGGTGCACTTTTATGACATGCTTGGCTGGGTGTTCGGTGATATAAAGAAAAACGAAGCACATTTGAAGAAAAAGGATGCTAATGCCGGATATTTAGAATTTAAACACGCAAAAGTACGTTGGTTTTTGTCTGTTAACTACGAATATATACCAGAAGAAGTCAAAGCCGCTGGCCAAAGAACCTATAGATCAATCACTGTGGATGGTAAGGAAATTGAGTTTTCTGGTGGCTTTACAGATTTGCATACAGCTAGCTACGAACATATTTTGAATGGTGGTGGCTTTGGTTTAGAGGAGGCGCGTAATAGTATTGAAATTGTAAGCTCTATACGTGATCAAGATATTGTAGTGAATAAATCTGATGTTCATCCATTTGTTAGCAAAGTGATTTAATTATGACAAATTATTACATGCATGAAAGCGCCATTGTAGATGACGGTGCGGAAATTGGACCGGATTCCCGTGTGTGGCATTTTGTGCATGTATGTGGTGGAGCTCGAATAGGTCAAGGGGTATCGCTTGGTCAAAACGTTTTTGTTGGCAATAAAGTGACGATTGGAGATCGGTGCAAAATCCAAAACAATGTATCGGTCTATGACAATGTTCACATTGAGGCCGAGGTTTTTTGTGGACCAAGCATGGTATTTACTAACGTCTATAATCCTCGTTCCGGTGTTGAACGTAAAGACGAATATCGCGATACGCTTGTTAAGCGGGGTGCAACACTTGGTGCCAATTGCACAATTGTGTGCGGTTCCATTATCGGCGAATACGCCTTTGTAGGTGCGGGCGCTGTAGTCAATAAAAATGTTAAGCCTTATGCTCTTATGGTGGGAGTGCCTGCTAAACAAATTGGTTGGATGAGTGAATTTGGTGAACGGCTAGATTTGCCAATTGAAGGGAATGGTTCAGTGATCTGTAAAGATACCGGTGTAGCCTATGGGCTAAACGATGGCAATTTAACAAAAGTAGTAGAGTGAAATTAATGCAGTTTATAGACCTACAAGCACAATATCAGCACCTAAAGAAACGAATTGATAAACGTATCGAGTCAGTTCTTGTTCATGGTAAATATATTATGGGGCCTGAAGTTTTTGAATTGGAGCAAAAACTTGCGGAGTATGTAGGCGTTAAGCATGCGATTACTTGTGCAAATGGTACGGATGCACTCACGCTATCAATGATGGTATTAGATGTTAAAGAGGGCGATGCAGTATTTTGCCCTACTTTTACATTTTTTGCGACAGCTGAAACAATTGCATTTGCAAAAGCCACTCCAGTGTTTGTAGACTCAGACGAGCATACCTTTAATATATGCTCTGTAGAATTAGAAAAAAGAATTCAGCAAGTAATTGATGAGGGAAAATTAAATTTAAAAGCAATTATTACTGTTGATTTATTTGGTGTACCTGCAAATTACCCTGAGATTGAAAAAATTGCCGAAAAATATAATCTAAAGCTAATTGAAGATGCTGCTCAAGGGTTTGGTGGCTCAATTACTGACAGTAAAGGTAAGAAAAGAAAGGCTGGAAGCTTTGGTGATATAGCCACAACCAGCTTCTTTCCTGCGAAGCCATTAGGCTGTTATGGAGATGGTGGTGCTGTATTTACTAATAATGATGAGTATGCAGAGTTATTGCGATCTTACCGCGTACATGGAAAGGGTAAAGATAAATACGACAATGTACGTATAGGTATGAATAGTCGTTTGGATACAATACAGGCTGCTATTTTGTTAGAGAAGCTAGCAGAGTTTCCTACAGAACTTGTCAATCGTAATCGTGCCGCTAATCTATATGAAAAACAGCTTGGTCAGCGATATCAAACTCCACAAGTCCCAGAAGGTTATCAAAGTTCTTGGGCGCAATATACATTAGTTGATGAAAATAGAGATCAAATAATGGCAGAATATAAGGCTAAAGGTGTGCCGACAGTGGTTTACTACAGTACATGTATGCATCAGCAAACAGCATTTAAAAACTTAGATTACTCAGATGAAAACTTTCCTGTAGCCTCAAAACTATCAAAGCAAGTGTTTAGTTTGCCAATGCACCCTTATTTAGACGGTTGTGAGTAAAGTAATAATGTAACTTTGTCTTAAGTTGCTAATGATTACTGCTTACTTTTATCTGAAGGCTAGAAGTTGGGGGCATATTATTTATATAAAACTAAATGTATCGAAAATATATTCTCTGTATGTTTTCTAGGGAATGGTATTATTTTCATGGGTTATTCAGTAAATAAAAAACGTTATACTAATGGACTATTTAGAGAAGTTTGTCATTGTTTGTTTGTTATAAGCTTATTTCTTTTGAGCGGCTGCACTAAGCATAGCACTTCCGAACCTGAAAATACTTCAAATCCACTTAATGTGACAGCTTGTGATAGTGCATTGCTAGATTCAAGTTCTTTGTCTTGTCGTTTAATGCATGTAAACAATAAAGTTAAAATAGCTAAATTGCACGGAATAGCTGGTAATGATGAGGTGAAAATTGTTAATACGGAGACTCATGATAAGTTAGTAATTCCTGATTGTAAGCTTAATGGATGGAGTGTTGGTGTTAATGAAGCTGTTATAATTTGTTATTTACACGAATCGAATATCGCATCAGGCCGGATGCTTTCAGCATCAGAGAAACTAAATTTTATTTTAGTTGAAACCAATACGATGCAGTTAATGACAAATTTTGAATTACCTTTTACTGGAGGGATTGATCCTGAATTGATAAGGGTAGAGTCAGACTTACAACATATATTTTGTGATAAAACCGTTTGTATCAAAATAGACTCATCTCTTCCTGAGCCTCATTACGAAATAGTTGCTGAAAATGACAATGGAAAAATTCTGGAGGTGGTTGAGGTCAGTGAAAATGAATTAGGCATCTTGAGTCGAGAGGATGGAGAATTTATTCTTTCTAGGGTTCGTGGAGGGAGTGAAGTTGCTAGAGATAAGGTAGAGAAGGGATATAATCTAGCATATAAAGATGGAAACCTTAGTTTGACCCCTATTTTGGATAGAGACGATATTATTGATGCTTTTGTATTCGATTATGCACGACTAGATAGAAATAGTGGTCTTGTCTGGGGAGAGACGAACAGCGAAGGGAGGCTAGCTTGGGGGGCTTTTTATTATTGGAACTCTCTCGCATATGTTGCTTCTGTCACTAATGACAAACGCCTTTTTACGCAAATTAAAAATCGAATTTCTCAAGAATTGAAATATGCTTTTTCTGAAAAAATAAGCGTTGAAAATTGGATCCAGTCGAAACGATACTCTTTAAACCGTACACCAACGATGTTTATGATGCATACGGGAAGAATGATTTCGGCGTTGAATCTTATCCAAAAAAAAGTGGGTTATGATACTGCTCCCATTGTAGATAAATTGGAGGATTTCTTAAGCTATGGAGACTTTAATGAACAGTTTTTTGGAGATCGAAGCCTAAGTGATCCTGTTTTTTGGAATAATGAAGAGCTAGAGGCCGGATGGTTTTATTTTCGAAAAGGCATCGATTTTTGGCCTGATGGCCTACCTGTACCATTCAATTTCATCTCTGCAATTTGTACCGAAACCCATAAATATTATGTGTTAGAGCAGCAGTGTCGTGAAGCAATAAATTACCTTGAGCTAGAGGTTTTGAATGCTAATGGACTAAAATGGCGGTATTGGCCTGGTACGCTTGCAAACAATGGTTACACTGAATTTGATAATATTTCAATAAACACTCCTAGCTGGGGTGGAAATGTGAATAGGATTGCCCATGATAGTTATTTGTCAATGGATGCTATAGCCTTGTTAAAAAGATCAGCGAGTCCCGAATTAACAGACTTGATTGCTTCGATGGTTGCTACGGGTGATCTACAAGTAGATATTGCCCCTTTTTTAGACGATGTTAAGCTTGCTGAGCTTTGTAACTCATCTTTTGTAGAGTCTGTTTTGAACGAAGAGTATGAAGGGGATTATGGTGGATATGATTTTTATTTAAGAGCGTCTCAAATCGCTGTTTCAGATAGATGTCGAGTACTTAATAATTAGATGCTTCATTGCTAGTTAATTTTTAATTTGAAATAGCAAGCATTTTAATAAACGAAACCATGTAGCTTCAATATCATTCGGTGGGAGACTTAAATAATGAGAGATATAAAGTTAAATGTTTTATGGAGGCGTATTTATAGGGATAATTTTACTTAGATTTGTATGATAAGGAGTTTATTAAAATTTACGCAAACTATTAGGCCATTTTACCTAATGAAATAAATGTTATTCTTTTTTAGGATCAGAGACGCTCTATTGTTGGCTGTTATGTTCTTAGAGGCTTATCTGTATCATGAAGCTACATAAATCTGAATTTGCAAGAAATGTCGTTACTTTGATGACCGGCACGAGTATCGCGCAAGCTATCCCAATCGCCATAAGCCCGATTCTTACGCGCCTATACTCGCCAGAAGAGTTTGGTTTGTTTGCTTTGTATATGGCAATTTCCTCTATTGCCGCGGTACTGGTAACCGGGCGCTATGAGCTGGCAATTATAGTACCGAAAAAAGATGAGGATGCTATAAATATAGTTGCTTTGTCTATTTTTCTTAGCCTTATTATTAGCGCTATAATATTTGTAATTGTGTTAGTTTTTAATCAAGAAATATCAACTTTACTCAATACAGCAGAAATCTCAAACTGGTTATACTTTATCCCAGTAACTACACTTATTATTGGTGTTTATCAAAGTTTAAACTATTGGAGTAATCGTAAAGGGCACTATAAACGAATGGCTCTGAGTCGAGTAATTCAGAGTGGCAGTACCTCTACTGTTCAGTTATCCGCTGCCCCTATGGCTATAGCATCAGCGGGATTGGTTGTAGGGCAGCTTGTGGGGCAAGTTTTATCTACTACGCAGTTAGGTTGGTTAGTTTATCGAGATGATAATCATTTTATAAATAAAGTAAAAAAAACTAGAATGATTGCGCTAGCTAGAAAATATGTTAATTTCCCTAAGTTTTTAGTGCTGGCTCATGGCTTTAATATAGGTTCATCGCAGATGCCTATTATTTTAATGGGAAGTTTTTTTGGAGCTGGGGTTGCTGGGTTTTATATGTTGACACAGCGAGTGCTGGGTGCCCCAACAACAATTATTGCAGGTGCCATAGGGGATGTGTTTCGGCAGGAGGCAAGCAAGGCTTATACTCATTATGGAAGCTGTAAGGAGATTTATTTGAAGGCCTTTAAAAGACTTTTGATTATATCATTTTTACCTTTTATGTTGGCTTTTTTTATAGCTCCAGATTTTTTTTCATTAGTGTTTGGTGAAAACTGGCGTATTTCTGGTGTGTATGCCCAGGTTTTAATGCCCATGTTTTTTTTAAGGTTTATTACTAGCCCTTTAAGTTCAATGTTTATTATTGCGCAAGCACAAAAGGTAGATCTTGCTTGGCAAGTTGGTTTGTTTTTTCTTGTTGTTATCTCTTTCGTCATTGGTCAATTATTCTTCGACTCTTATACTTCAATTTTATTGTTTAGTACTTCTTATTGTATTATGTATTTAATAAACGGACTTATATCATATAGGTTAGCGTGTGGATTAAAGGTGTATCGATGAAGCTTTCCAGAATGACTGGTACTGTTGTTGACCAAGTACTGTTTTTTTATAGAAATGGGGTTCGATCTAACAGTATCAATGCTATAGAGCCAGTAGTAAGAAATAATATTCATTACAGGGGGATGGGTGTAGCTGATTTATATCAGGTTGGAAATATATACTCACAGCTAAATCAAGGTTCAAGTCTTTCTTGGGAAAGGAAAAAGTTCTATCATTTATTGGGTAATAAGCTCATGCTTCTAGCTTGGGGGAGTAATGGCAATAGAGATGTAGTAGTTGGTCTAAATATGTACTATTTGAATGCTAGGGATGTTAAGGAGAGTACAATACATGAAGGTTTTATTGGTGTCTTGCCAGAGGCTAGAGGGCAGGGTATAGCGACAAGTTTAAGAAGGGTTGCTAAAGAACATTTTGCTATGGCTGGCTTTAAAGGAATATCTACACGTATTTCTTTGTGCAACAAGGGGTCTCTTAATTCCGCTCTACAAATTGGATTTAAGCCTGTAGAAAAATACTATGATATGAATTCTGATGCTGAGCGTTATTACTTGGTTTGTAATTTAGAGGGGGCTGTTAATTAGTCTTAATGGAAAGTGTAGGAGCTTTACGCTAGCATTTTTGTTTCTAATTCATTGAGTCTTTATTCATCGGGCGAATCAAGAATATATAAGTGAACACATTGCTGGAAAAAACCAAGATTTAAAACTTGTTTTTTGATAACACTAGTGATTTTGTTGGCGCTTTGTCAAACAAATTTATAATTGAAAATGAAGAAGTTCTCGATGAGAAAAAAGCGTTATGTATTTTGTTGGAATGTCGTACTTTGTATTTTACTGCTGTAATGGCTGCGTGGCATGCGAAATTTTATGTAGTCCCTTAACAGCTTGGCCAGAAAAAAGAATATTGATATTGTTAATCGTATAATGACAAGATTATCTTCGTCCGAAGAGATCCAAAGTTTGTGGTTCGTTCGATTTAAATGCTCGAAAAAATAGGGGTGACTTCAGGTGAGTGGTGGAGTGTGCGTCTTGTAATTATACAGAATTATTGAAACTTTTTGCAGCGCAGAGGTGTGCGGCTCAAGTGTTTTATTTGGAAAAGAAAACTAGGGGTGATCTTGGGTTGTTCGTTAAGAGTAACGTGTTGACTGTTCATTACAATGAATTAGGCGAACAAAAAGTTAAACATAAGGTTATTAGTTAGGTCTGGTTAGAAAGAGAGGTGTAGAGTTTTCTACATATACAAAGGGAAAGATAATGCAATTGGTAAATCGCGAGTATGAAGATATCAAAAACAGTGTTAATAACTACCCATATGATCAAGGTGTGTTCGTACAATGAGCTTTAAGTCTAGATATCGAGAGCTTTGCTTAAAGGAGGCTATGCCTATTTTTCTTGAAGCTTGGTGGTTAGATGCTGTAGCGGGAGAAACATGGGATGTGGCACTTGTCGAGAAAGGAGGTCATGTATTTTCAGCTATGCCCTACACTTTACAAACAAGAAAGCCTGGGTTGCTCTATCTTGGGCAGCCAACTTTGACACAGCATTTAGGTCCTTGGCTAAAAGATCAACCAGGAAAATATGCCAAAAAACTTTCCAGGGAAAAAGACTTAATGCAGGCCTTAATAACGCAATTGCCTGTTTATGCAAGCTTTAAACAGAATTGGTCTTATAGAGTTCAAAACTGGCTCCCATTTTTTTGGAAGGGATTTAGTCAAACTACAGGCTATACTTATGTGATACCTGATTTATCTGATTTGGATGAAGTATTCTCACAATTTCAGGACAAAGTTCGAACTGATATCCGTAAAGCCGAAGGGCGCAACGGTTTAATTGTTAGTGATACTGACCCGCTTGAAGTCTTTTTGCAATTAAACAAAAAAGTGTTTGAGCGACAATCGATGGAACAAGCAAATAGCGATGCCTTTGTATCAAAATTAGTTTCTGCGGCTCAAAAGCATAACCGAGTGAAATGGTTTGTTGCAAGTGATAATGAGGGTCGCCCTCATGCCGGAGTGATGGTTGTCTGGGATGAGCACTCTGCGTATTACATAATGGGGGGAGGGGATCCAGAACTTCGCAACAGTGGTGCCACGAGCCTTTGTATGTGGGAGGCGATTAAGTTTTCTTCTACGGTTACTAAGTGTTTTGACTTTGAAGGTTCAATGATTGAGCCCGTAGAGAGGTTTTTTAGAGGTTTCGGAGCTAAGCAAATGCCGTATTTCTCTGTATCTCATACACCTTCGCGTTTTTTAAGAATTGCCAAGGCTTTAAAGGCAGTGCTGTAATGTTGGTAGTGTCATTGCCTAGTATCGCTAAGAGTGAGGTTGAATATACACTAGATATCGTATGCAAAGAGAGGCTAGGTTTAGAATATTCAATTAAGTATCATTCTGAGCCTGTTGTGTTGATTGAGATGTTAGGGAGGAGTGAAAAGCTTACGTTTTCAACATCCTTTTTTGAACGATATGATTTAGAGGGTTTATCCTTAAAACTTTTACCTAGTCAAGGCGTATTACTTTTAGAAAGTGGCCAAATACCAACTAGGATTTACTCTTCCTTTGAGTGCAAGCTTAGTGGCCCTTTGCCTGTTTTGTATGGCGACCCCTGTATTGAACAATCAAAAGCTGAAATCAAAATCAGTATTGACATATTTGGCATTATTTTCTTTATGCTTAGTCGCTGCGAAGAATTGATTTTGAGTGAGCGAGACTTGCATGACCGTTTTCCTGCCTCAGCTTCATTGGCGTATAAAGAGGGTTTTTTAGAACGACCGATTGTAGATGAGTACGTTGAACTCCTTTGGGCCTGCATGAAGAGCCAGTGGCCTGAGTTAAAACGTAAGGTGCAGCAGCCTCAAACGTATATTAGCTGTGATGTCGATACTCCTTTTGATTCAACGGTTAGATCTCTGCCTCTTTTAGCAAAAACGTGTATAGCAGACGTTGTAAAGCGGCGAAGTTTTCCAGAAGCTCTAAGAAGGGTAAGGCGATATATCAACAACAAAAAGGAAGACTATCGTTACGATCCAAATTATACATTTGACTGGTATATGGATGTTTGTGAACGTGCAGGCTTAAAAACAGCGTTTTATTTTATTCCAACATCTCTTGAGAGCAATAACGGGGATTATAAATTGACAGATAGAGGAATAGAAAATCTGTTGATCAAAATACACTCCCGTGGTCATGAGATTGGTGTGCACGGAAGTTACCAAACATATTTAGATAGCTCTAAAATTTTAAAGCAGAAAAATATACTTGAAAATACATTGCAACGTATAGGGATAAATCAAAAGATTAGAGGGAATCGTCAACATTATTTAAGGTGGAATGCTGAAATTACTCCTGAACTGCTTGATGAGGCGGGGTTCGAATATGATTCTTCAGGTGGGTATGCGGACTATGCTGGTTTTAGATATGGTACTGCGTATGAATTTAGTATGTGGGGTTGGGGCTCAAGGAAAAAATTAGCGTTGAAACAGCGGCCTCTTATTGTGATGGAGAATACACTCATTGAAAAATGTTATATGGGGCTTGGAAAAGGGGATGCTTGTATTGATTATGTTCGCGGGTTAGTCGTAGCCTCAAGAAATTACAATGGCAACTTTGCATTGTTATGGCATAACTCGAGCCTGAGAACTTGCTTGGATAAAGAGCTGTTTCTTAAGTGTATATCTATTGCTGGTGCTTCATCTTAGTGTTCATAAAATATTAGCGTAGACTATTAACAGGTAGGCTAGGATGAGTTTATTTAGACTTTTTATTGCATATTTACTGCTTTTCTCGATTTCTTTTTTTTTATTGGAAAATATACAAGATATAAACGAGTCAACAGGTTATGTTGCTTTATCTATATTTTTTGTATTATCAACGCTATTGTTTGTCCTTTCAAATAAATATAATGTGGTATTAAAGCTCAATTCTGTATTTCTACCTTTATTCCTTTTCTTAATATATTTTAGTCTGAACTTTATGTTTGATAACATGGACTTAACTAAGTTTAAAGCAGTAACGTTAGGAACTAGTGGGGGAATAGTTTTCTCCTTGTTAACTGGAGTGTTAATTTCATTTACTTTAGCTGTAATTTATGAACTTTCGTCAAAAACAAGGGGGTTAAGAAAGATATCTACTGGTATGGCTTTTGTTTTTTTAGTTGCTGTTTTGGTTAAGGCTATTTTGATTTTTCTGAAATACATGGGGGATGTAAGGATAGACCTCTTTTTAACAAACGATCAAGAAGGTAACTATCAAAGGCCTGCGGCATTCATGTTTATGTTATTTATGATTGTAGCGTCTTTAGTAGTGATGAAATTTTCTATAAAAGAAGTGCGAGTTAATGTATATCTGAAGTTTGTCTTTTTTACTTTACTAATTTTTATTTCTATAATACTTATGTCGACCTCTCAGTTAATTGGAAGTAATTCAGGGTTGGTGACAATAGCTGGGTTTTTATTAATTACATTAACTAGCCTGCTATTAAATAATAAAAGAAATGATCTTACTATATATAAGTTAAGATCATTAAGTGTTACTAAGGTTGCATTCAGTCAGGTGGGGTTAGGTATATTTAAGTATGTAACAATTACGTTATCCTTTATTGTTACGCTATTCTTATTACTGTTTTATTATTTTGAAATAAATGTTGAACAGTTAAGGATTTTTGGTTTTGGGGATGGTAGCGTTAGTTCTATAGATAGTCGTTTTTATTTAATAAAAAACAATTTTATTACACACTTATCATATAATCCAATGTTAGGTAATACAAAAGTGGATGCTTTGACAACAGGTGATGGGACTTATATCCACAGTTCATTATCGATATTAACGCATCTTGGTATTATTGGTTTTTTGTTGTTTCTTTTATTCCTAATATACATGTATAGAGATATAGTTTCAAAGCGTGCAGTACTCGTTGAAGTTAATTTATATTCAAATAATTGGTACAAACTATTTCGTTTATTTTCTGTATCTACAGTTTTGATTTTTTCAATGTTCTCAGCATTCTATACTTGGATGCCTCTTTGGTTTTGTTTTGGGCTGTTGGGTGTTAGTTTAGTTTATCGGAGCACAAATGGCGTCAGGCAAACAAACAAATAGTCTTATTTAAACAGATTTGAAGAGCTTAAACGTTTTTTACTGATTGATAGGTTGGGGATGAGACGAATACTTTCCTCTGGTTAGTTTATAAAGACTATTATATAATCTCCGCAATTTGAATCCTCTCCTAATTAGATATTATATTCATCTGCAAAATATAATAAGCATTTCTCCGATTGATTTGTTGTAGGCGTTGATATAAAAACCAGCCAAATGCGAATTATGAAACATATTTTATAACTGAAAATCTATCTCTGTTTACGAAATATATATTCAAAATAACCTTAACTACGCTATTTGAAAAGTGTGGCGTGGCTTAAAATAACTTTGTTAACTAAGGAAAATTTATGTGTGGTATCTTCGGTGGTTTGCTATTTAGTGGCAATCACAATATTGATGATGTTAAAACGTTAGCTAAGTTTGCTGAGCAGCGTGGTCGTGATTCCTCCGGGTTGGTTATTTGTGAACGTGATCAATATAAAGTAGTTCGTGCTGATCTTCCTGTTAGTAAATTGTTTTCGAAAGTAAAAATAAAGCGCGCTCAACTTGTTGCTGGTCATAGTCGGCTGGCTACAAATGGAGTAGCAGATAATCAGCCGGTTGTTAGAGACGGCTTCATAACCTTGCATAATGGTATTATTTGTAACGTTGATGAAGTTTGGGAAAATAGAAAAGGCGCTCGTCAACTAACAGTTGATAGTGAAATTATTCCCGTCATAGTAAAAGAACAGAGAGATAAAGGAGCATCTCTGGATGCTATTGCTGACGCATTATTCTCTGAATGTGTGGGTGTTATTTCTGCAGCAGTATTTATCCCCGAAGATAGTGCTTTATTATTATTCTCTAATAATGGTAGCTTGTTTAAAGGGTCAAAAGGCAAAGATATATATTTCTCCTCAGAGTCATGGCCATTAAATGAAATTGGCTGTGAAGATATTATGCAAATTAAGGGTGCTATTGAGATAAAAATTCCCGAATTTGAAGGTCCAATTGAAGAAAATACAGTCGCAAGTAAGCATAGGCCGAACCTTCTACCTAAAGTAGTTTTAAATCTATCTGAAGAAAAAATGCTTCAGTTCCCCACACCAAGTTTTAAACGTTGCACTAAGTGTATTTTACCTGAAACGATGCCTTATATTCGGTTTGATGCGGCTGGGGTGTGTAATTATTGTCACAATTATACTCCTAAGAATCAACCTAAGCCGATTGAGATGATAGAGAAATTAGTTGAACCATACCGGAGAGCTGGGAAAACTGACTGTATTGTGCCATTTTCAGGGGGTAGAGATAGCTGCTACGGCATGCATCTGATCGTTAAAGAACTTGGCATGAATCCTATAGCCTATACCTATGATTGGGGTATGGTAACTGACTTAGGGCGGCGTAATGTTAGTAGAATGTGTGCGGAAATGGGGGTTGAAAATATCATTATCGCACCTGATATTGAGCTTAAACGTCGCAATATCCATAAGAATTTAGCTGCATGGTTAAAAAATCCTCACTTAGGAATGATCAGTTTATTAACTGCCGGCGATAAACATTTTTTCAGACATGTTGAAACGGTTAAAAAGCAAACGGGAATCAACTTAAATCTCTGGGGCGTGAATCCTCTTGAAGTTACACATTTTAAAACTGGATTTTTAGGTATTCCACCTGCCTTTGAAGGCGAACATGTATATACCAGCGGGGCAATGTCTCAGCTTAACTACCAGTCTAAAAGATTCTATCAGATGTTGAAAAACCCAAGTTATTTCAATAGCTCTATAGGGGATACTATGTCAGGTGAGTATTGGCGAAGTATCCATAAAAAGACTGATTACTTCCATGTATTTGATTACTGGGAATGGAATGAAGAAACGGTCGATGATGTGTTAAGGCAATATGATTGGGAGTGGGCAACTGATACCAGTACGAGTTGGAGAATTGGAGATGCTACCGCAGCGCTTTACAACTATATGTATTACACTGTTGCGGGCTTTACTGAGCACGATACATTTAGAAGTAATCAAATTAGAGAAGGTGTTATTAGCCGCGACACGGCTCTTAAATTGGCCGCAGAAGAAAATCAGCCTCGCTATGAAAGTATAAAATGGTATTTACAAGCAGTAGATATAGATTTTACTGCAGCTATAAAAGCTATTAATAATATACCTAAGCTATATGAATGGACCTCGCTTAAAGAGGGTTATGCCGTGGCCGATGCATAAGGGTCTAAAAGGAGGTAATAAAATGTTTCTAAATCATTTTAATAAGGGTTTTATCAGTATATGAAAGCAGTTAATGGAAGAGACGACTTGGATGAGTCTTTTGAAGTGGTAGCTACAAATGATATTAAAAAGACGATATTACATATCAGTCATACTGATGTTCGTACTGATAGTCGTATTCTTAAAGAGTTAGCAGCACATCAAGAATCTGATAGATTTGATGTTTTCGCTATTGGTGTAAGTGCCTCAGATGAAAATCCGCCAGCTGAAATACACCCAGATATTAAAATTGATACTCTCAAACTAGCTTCCAATAGATCCAAATGGAACCCTAGGCCTCTTAGACATTTTTTGACGTTATTGGAACTTTTTTTTCGAGCAGGGTGGAGAGCGCTAAGGCGTTCTCCTGATGTGATTCATTGTCATGATACTCTAGTGCTGCCAATAGGATTTATTGTCAAGCTATTAACCGGTGCAAAATTAGTTTACGACGCTCATGAGCTGGAATCGAATAAGAATGGGCAGACAAAAGTTTTGTCTAAATCCACTTTATTAATCGAGAAAGCTTGCTGGCGTAAGATCGACCTATTGGTATCAGTTAGCCCATCTATATTGAGTTGGTATGAAGAAAACCTAGGTAAGAAGAAAAATGTACTGGTTTTGAACTCCCCCGTTTTCGACAACGAAGTTATTGACTCAGATAAAGAATCCTCTAACAGTAAATACTTTCACGATAAATTCGGGATACCTGAAGATTCTCTTGTGTTTCTTTATCTTGGCATTTTGTCGAAAGGTCGTGGGATAGAAATAATTCTTGACTCATTTTCAAATACATCGGTCAAGTCTCATGTTGTCTTTATGGGCTTTGGCGAATTATCTAAGACTATTAAAGATAGTGAAGAGAAATATCAAAATATACACCTTCATCCGCCGGTGACACATGATGTTGTGGTCGAGTTAGCTAAGAGTGCAGATGTTGGTTTGTGTTTGATAGAAGAGGTTTCCCTAAGTGATTACTATTGCTTGCCTAATAAGTTGTTTGAATATGCTTTTTCTGGGATACCGGTATTAGCTTCAAACTTCCCAGATTTAAAAAAATATGTCGAATTATATGGGCTTGGTCGTTGTAGCGATATTGACCCATTATCGCTGTCAAAAAGTATACAGCAAGTAGAGAAAAATCCTCCAGGTAGACTTAATACAGACTTGACGGAACTCAGTTGGCAGTATCAGGCGCAGAAACTTGTATCGACATACAAAGACGTATTCGAATAGTTTTATTCGCTTGATGATGCTACTTGCATAGACGCGTACAAAATCTTTTAGACATTATTTAAGTAATAGACATAGTTTTTGGCTAGAAAATTAACACAGAAAAAATTATAAATGAATATTTTGATAATCAATCATAACGGTGGTTCTATCCACCATGGTCCTAACCTTAGAACTTACTTTGCTGCTAAAGAATTAGTAAAAAGAGGCAATAAAGTTACCATTGCTAGTTCATCTTTTTCGCATAAATATAGTGTATTGCCAAAAGTAAATGGCGCTGTAACTGATGAGTGCATAGATGGTGTAGATTATAAATGGATTAAGTGCATCAAGTATAATAACTTGATACAGAGAATTTTCAGTCACTTTCAGTTTGGTGTGAAAATTATTCGTCATCGGCAAAGAGTTTGCACCAAAGCGGATGTTGTGATTTTTTCTGGACCCCCTCCAGAAATTTTTCTATTTTCTTGGTTATTCGCTCGTTTGCTAGGTGTACCTATAATTAGCGATATTCGTGATTTTTGGCCTAGGACGCAAATTGAAATGAGTGGTTTGCAATGGCTAAATCCTTTTACTTATTTTCTTTTTTTCTGTCAATTTATAATGGTTCGGTATTCTGATCGTATTGTGTCTCCGTTACCAGGTGCGGGACGCTATCTTTCTCGTGTAGGAGCAAAGAGCAAGGTAAGTATTATAGAGAATGGGTATGACTTACAACGAAAGTCAGACCCCTCGCCCCCAAAATTGGAAGTTGCCGGTTGTAGTAAAGATATTGGGTTCAAGGTAGGTACTTTTGTCGATTTAAATGAGATAAAGAGCTTAGGGAAATTTATTGTAGGTTATGCTGGAGCATTTGATAGAGATAATGACATTGATTCACTTCTGTTAGCGGCCAAAGAAATGGCCAATCGAAAGGATGTGCTCTTTTTTATGATTGGAGCAGGTGTCAAAAAAACCGAAGTTGTTGAACTCGCCAATTCTTTGCCAAACCTTTTAGTATGTGAACGTGTTCCTTCTTCATCAGTACCAAGTGTACTTTCAATTATGGATGTATGCTTTTGTGGCTTGAAACCAAAAAACATATACAAATATGGAGTTAGTTTGGCAAAAAGTTTTGAGTATATGGCAACAAGAAAACCTATACTGTGGATGATTGAAGCTTACAATAATCCAGTTAGAGAGTCTGGTGGAGGTGTGCTCATTGAACCAAGCAACGTAACAAAATTAGTAGAAGCTATAGTTATTTGTATTGAAAAAGAAAGTACGGATCTATCTGAGTTGGGCAATCTTGGGTTTGAATACTTACAACAAAATCACTCCTATGAAGTTTTGGGAAGTAAATGGGCAGAGCTAGTTTCTGAAGTTGATAGTAATTATGAATACAAATAGTTTTACTTTAGATAGAGATCTTGTTTTTATTATCGGAGCACCTCGTTCGGGAACAAATATGTTACGTGACGTAATTACATCTTTTGAAAATGTAGAAACCTGGCCGTGTGATGAAGTTAACTATATCTTACGTCATGGAAATGTTCGTTTTCAATCAGATGAATTTCCACCTGAGCTGGCTAGGCAGTCTGTAAAAAAATATTTGCAAAAAACGTTCAAAAAATATGCTAAAAAACAAAATGCAAAATTGTTGGTAGAAAAAACCTGCGCTAACTCTTTAAGAGTTCCTTTTTTGAATGAAGTCTTCCCAAAAGCAAAATTCATCTTTATTTATCGAGATGGGGTAGATGCTACTGGTTCTGCAAAACTGCGTTGGACTGCTAAGCTAGATATTAGATACATATTAGAGAAAGTGAAGTTTGTCCCTCTAATAGACCTACCATATTACGGCTTTCGTTACTTTTGGGCGAGGCTACATCGTTTCTTTTCTAGTGAGAAACGGCTCGCATTTTGGGGGCCAGCTTTAAATAATATGCAGAATATCCTAATTAGTCATACTTTGGATGAGGTTTGTGCTATTCAGTGGCAGCAATGCGTTGAAAAGGCAGAACAGGGTTTAAGAACAATTGAGCCGGAGCGTATACACAGGGTGAGTTACGAAAGTTTTGTCAATAACCCTAAAAAAGATTTGGAAAAGATTCTAAACTTTTTAGATGTTAAGGCTGATTCAAATGTGATTGAAAGTGCGACCCAGGGTGTTTCAAACAAAAGCTTGGGAAAGGGCCGCGCTTCATTGGGTGAAGACGAAGTAAAAAAATTGGAGGCCTTGGTTGGACCAACGCTTAAAAAATATGGCTACTTATCAGCCTAAAAAACGTTTGAGTTTTAAGCAAGCCGTTTTGAAAAGAGCATTTGATATTATCTTTTCAGCTTTTGGTTTGATTGTGTTTTGGTGGCTGATATTTATATCCTGGATATTAGCGTCGATTGATACACGATCTAATGGTTTTTTTGTTCAAAAAAGGGTGGGGCTTGAAGGAAAGATTTTTAATGTTATCAAAATTAAAACAATGCGTCCTACCAAGTGTAAAGGAACAACCATCACTGCGGCGAATGACCCAAGAATCACCGCACTTGGAGCATTGTTCCGAAAAGCAAAAATTGATGAACTACCACAACTAATTAATGTTTTTTTTGGACAAATGAGCTTTGTTGGGCCCAGACCAGATGTGCCTGGGTATGCAGATAAACTTACCGCGGAAGACCTAATTATTTTAACAATTCGGCCGGGGATAACGGGCCCCGCCACGCTGAAATATAAAAATGAAGAAGAGCTGCTTGAACAGCAGCTGGATCCACAAGCTTTTAATGATGATGTTATCTTTCCTGATAAGGTAGCAATAAATAAATCCTATATAATAGATTATTCTTTTTCTCAGGATATTCGCTACATCCTACTTACCCTTTTTGGTTAATTTATAAAATAAATATGTCAATTTCTTTATCCCCATGGCCCAGCTTCACCGAAGAAGAAGCAAATCGAGTTTCTGAAATCCTCCTTTCAAATAAAGTCAATTATTGGACTGGCCAAGAAGGTCGAGAGTTTGAGAAAGAGTTCGCTCGATTCACAGACAGTGAATATGCTATTGCAGTGTCTAATGGCACTACCGCATTAGATCTTGCTCTCAATGCTTTGGATGTTGATGAGGGTGATGAAGTGATCGTTACATCGCGTACTTTTATTGCATCTATTAGTTCGATTGTTAATGCCGGAGCAAAACCTGTTTTTGCTGATGTAAATCGTGATACCCAGAACATTACTGCTGAAACGATTAATGCTGTCCTTACTGATAAAACAAAGGTAATTGTTTGTGTTCATCTTGCAGGCTGGCCCTGTGAAATGAATGAAATAATGAATATTGCAGAAAAGAATAATTTAAAAGTGATTGAGGATTGTGCGCAAGCGCATGGCGCTAAATATAAAGGCAAGTCTGTCGGTAGCTTTGGCGATATTTCAGCTTGGTCTTTCTGCCAAGATAAAATCATGACTACCGGTGGCGAAGGCGGTATGGTGACCACCAATGATAAATCATTATGGGAACGGATGTGGTCCTTTAAGGATCATGGGAAGAGTTATGATGCTATCTATAACAAACAACACCCTCCGGGATTTCGTTGGTTACATGAATCATTTGGTACCAACTGGCGTCTAACTGAAATGCAGTCTGCTATTGGTCGTATTCAATTAACTCGTATGGGGGATTGGACGCGGATTCGGGGTGAACATGCAGCAAAATTAGTAAATGTTTGTCGAGCGTTTAAATGTATTCGTGTACCTGAAATCCCAGATTATATTCAGCATGCAAATTATAAATTCTATGTATTTGTCGAATCTGAACAATTAAATGATGGTTGGAATCGGGATAGAATTATTGAGGCGATAAACGCAGAAGGCATACCTGTCATGCAAGGTAGTTGTTCAGAAGTCTATTTAGAAAAGGCTTTTGATGGGACAGGTTTTCGGCCTGAAGAACGCTTACCAGTTGCTAGAGAGCTAGGGGAAACCAGCTTGATGTTTTTAGTACATCCGACTATAACACCAGATGATATTCAAGCTGTTTGTGATGTGGTGTCTAAGGTGCTATTTAAGGCCTCGTGCTAGTGTTAGTTACTGATTTTTATGGGTTTGACTTATATTCTGAAGTTGAACTTTGTCAACTTGACTAACTCTTGATATATTATTTACACTTATTGTTAAGTTGAATAAATTGTATGTTAACCCGTAATAGCTTGATTCACTTCAAGTAACTATGGTGCATAGGGTGTTTATATCAATCACCAAGTAGTGGCTAAGTGGATTAATTATTGGATTCTTTATGAGTAATGTTGTTTGGCATCATCATGATGTGAATGTAGAAGTACGTTCGAAAATGAAAGGCCAAAAGCCCTGTGTGTTTTGGTTTATTGGCTTATCAGGCTCTGGAAAATCGACTGTTTCTAATATTGTTGAGCAGATGTTAACCGAGCAGGGGAGACATACATACTTGCTCGATGGAGATAATGTACGTCATGGTTTATGTGGTGATTTAGGCTTTACTGATGGAGCTAGGACTGAAAATATTCGTCGTGTGGGTGAAGTAAGTAAGTTAATGATTGATGCTGGGCTTGTGGTGTTATCCGCTTTTGTTTCTCCGTTTAAAGCTGATCGTCACAAAGTTCGTGAGCTATTACCTAATGGTCAATTTTTTGAAGTGTTTGTAGATACCCCGTTAGAAGAGTGCGAGAGGCGTGACCCTAAAGGTATGTACAAAAAAGCTCGAGCTGGTGAGATTAAAGATTTTACAGGTATAGATTCTCCGTTTGAAGTACCAACTAATGCTGAGATTCATATACAAACTCTTGGCCGAACACCAGAAGAGTGTGCACTGGAAGTGATTGAGGAATGGCATGCTTTGCAAGGGGTTGTAGTGGCGTAGGCGGAGTCTTTGAGGGTATGCATAACTTTGGGGTCAGGCTTGATAAAAATAAAAGGGCATCCATAAACTTTATAAGCTAAATTAATGTATTTATGTTTTGAGGCGTAATGAAGCCGTTAAATAAGAGGTGCTCAATGAGCGGTCGCATTTTTTCAATCTCAGAAATTAACCCAAACCGAGATAAGGCTTTAATGCTTGCCAAAAGAGAGGTAGGGGTTTTGGATCATGACTCTATCTTGCTTGCCGGTATCAATTTTACGCTTCCTAAGGTAAATAAGCTTCTTGAAGATGATTAGTGGGCTATCATTTGTCAATTATTCTAAATTAATTATTATTACGATGATAGGCAAAAGGTCTGGTGATCGTGTAAACTGAACTATTTATCGACTTCGAATAGTTTTATTTACAGATCTTGCTCGCACAAAGCCTAAGGATAGTTTAAACGTGTTAAAACAATTGCTGTATTTACCCCGCTATCAAAAGCGTATTGTATCCATATTAACTGACTCAGTTTGTTTGCCTTTTGCCATCTGGTTAGCCTTAAGCTTAAGATTAGATAGTTTATATGTAACGAGTGAGCCAAAAGTTTGGGCTGTAGCCATTGTAACTGTTCTTTCTAGTATATTTGTTTTTGCACGTTTAGGAC
>Ga0209184_1001063_pt1 | contig 20563 bp, 23 predicted proteins | sample EN8Hudsemesocosm_2_FD_184627 | JGI IMG/M metagenome (GOLD analysis project Ga0209184, IMG submission 184627) | Methane-oxidizing microbial communities from mesocosms in the Hudson Canyon - EN8C Hudson Canyon (SPAdes) (version 2) | ecosystem: Environmental > Aquatic > Marine > Cold seeps | place... | reverse complement strand
GCTAACCCGAATGATAATTTCAAAACAGAGTATGGTGAGCGGAAATAACAGGGCTATTTGCCCTGTATCCCGACTTTCAGTCGCCAAGCTCTCTAACCCACCCGCTTTCAGCGGGTGGTTGTTTAGTTATTCAATGATAAACCCTGCGGGGGCATTATTGTGAAGATGCTTTTTTAAAGATATTTCTTAATCAAATTAGTTCCACGGATTTTATTGGTATAAAGAAAGCTGAAGTGCACGATGAGTGTAGGGATACTAGGGATACTAGGGATACTAGGGATTGTAAATATAAAGATTTAGTTCATGTGTTTGATAAATATGAATTGATATTAAAACATCGGGATGGAACATCTGCCGCGCAACGTTTTTTTTGCACAAGATTTCCCTGATTTGTTTTCATGGATTTTAGACCAAATGGGGGATTACCGCTACCTAGACAAGGTCGGCCTAAGGTTGTTCTTGATCCTTTGAAATTACTGGGTGTCCCGGCTTAGACGGGAAGCTCATCTTTGTAATATCGCAAAAAAAATTGTACAACCAATAAATAAAGACTAATATCTAACCTAAGCCTGAAGAAGAGTTTATTTAAGAAATTATCACATAGTGGGTTGAGGGTTGATGCGAATAATTAAAAGGGTTTCCAAATGACATTAAAAAGCAGAATTAAATTTTTTACTGAAGGCAGTGTCACGCAAGAAAAGAGTGCTATAGAAAACACTCAAGCTGCAAGCCCTAAGCAGGAAAAAACACCTGCGGTGCAGCCATTAGAGTTGCGTCGCCTTTCAGAAATCGAGTCAGAAATTAAAAGCAAGCTGCACGAAAAGCTACTTGATATTCTTGATCTATCTCTAATTAGCAGAATGGCGGAAACAGAAGCCAGAGAACAAATTAGAGATATTGTTAATCGATTAATAGACGAAGAAAATACACCATTAAACACCAAAGGCAAACTACACATCATCAAAGAGATAGAGGATGATGTTTTAGGATTGGGGCCTTTAGAACCATTACTTGCTAACGATTCTATCGCCGATATTTTAGTGAATGGCTTTGATTCTGTTTATGTTGAGCGATTTGGAAAGCTAGAGCTAACCCCCGTTAGGTTTTCTAGCAATACTCATTTAATGAAAGTCATTGACCGAATTGTATCTAAGGTAGGGCGTCGCATAGATGAATCATCACCAATGGTTGATGCTAGATTAGAGGACGGTTCTAGGGTGAATGCTATTATTCCGCCTCTTTCCCTTGATGGACCTTCTTTATCAATTCGTAAGTTCATTCAAGATAAAATGAAAATTGATGATTTGGTTGATAGAAATGCACTGACATCAGAAATGGCTTTTTTCTTGAAATCTTGTGGGCAGGCAAAATTAAACATTCTCATTTCAGGTGGAACAGGCTCAGGTAAAACAACATTACTGAACGCTATTTCAAACTATATTCCAAGCACTGAACGGATTGTCACCATTGAAGATTCGGCAGAACTACAACTACAACAAGAGCATGTGGTGCGCTTAGAAACAAGACCCTCCAATATAGAAGGAAGTGGGGAGGTCTCACTGCGTGATTTAGTCAAAAACAGTCTTAGAATGCGTCCCGATAGAATTGTTATTGGTGAAGTGCGTAGTGGCGAAGCATTTGATATGCTCCAAGCAATGAACACTGGGCATGAAGGTTCCTTAACCACTGTTCATGCCAATAAAGCGCGTGATTCTTTAGCACGACTAGAAAACATGGTCTCTATGGCGGGGTTGGACTTGCCTGCTATAGCTGTCAGAAAACAAATAGCCTCCGCAATTAATATCATCGTCCAATTAAACCGCTTAGAAGATGGTCGTCGTATTGTCTCAAGTATTCAGGAAGTTGATGGTATGGAAGGTGAGATTATTACCTTATCTGAAATCTTTAAATTCGTGCGCAAAGGAATATCAGAAGAAGGTAAGGTCATCGGTGAATTTGTCTCAACAGGTATTGTTCCTCGGTGTTTAGAGCAACTAAAAAGACGCGGCATAAAAATTGATACATCAACCTTTATAAATGAAAGGGAGAAATGAAATGGATGATAAAGTCACGATCTTCTTATTTCTAATTTTTATAACCATTTTTTTATTATCTCAAATTATTGTGGCGCCTAGCTTTGGCACTAGTACTGCTGATAGCAAACGTCTAAAAAGACGCTTAAAGCAATATGCAGACAGTCGCGGTATACCATCTCAATCATTGGTCAAAGAGAAATACCTAAAAAGCCTATCTCCTTTGGCGCAATGGTTTCAGTCCTTACCTGGAATAGAAAGCTTAAATTATCGCATCGAACAAGCGGGTTCAGACATTAGCGCGGCCAAATTACTTATTTTACTACTTGGAGCAGAAGCCATTGCCTGCTTTTTAATGTGGCATTATATCCAAAACTGGATGCTTGTTGGCTTAACGGCTGTTATTGTGTTTATCGTACCTTTTTTTATTTTGTCTCGAAAAACAAAACAGAGAATGGCACGCTTTGAAGATCAATTACCAGAAGCGCTTGATATGATGGTTAGAGCCTTAAAAACAGGTTACCCATTCAATGAATGTATGTCTATGATCTCTGAAGAAATGGAAGACCCACTGGCGCATGAATTTGGCTTAACTTTTGAAGAAATCAACTACGGCCGAGACATCACTGTTGCATTTGACTTAATGATAGATAGAATGCCTAGCGTCAACTTAATTGCCATGGTGACCTCTATTCTTATTCAGCGTGAATCAGGCGGTAATTTATCAGAAGTGTTAATGAAAATATCCAATGTGTTACGTGGTAGAATTAGATTCCAAAGAAAAATAAAAACGCTAGCCGCAGAAGGCGTTCTCTCAGCTTGGATTTTAGCTATGATGCCGTTCGCGCTATTTTTAGTGTTCAACATTCTCTCCCCTGACTATTTTGATCCACTTTATGAGCATCCCGACGGCTTTAGCATCATCGGCGGTATATTAGCGCTGCAAATAATTGGTGGATTTTGGGCTCGAAAAATTATACATATTGATGTTTAACGAGAGATAAAATGAATTATTTAAAGCAACTCTTTTTAGGGCTCTTAGGAGACGAAGCGAAAACTTTCGTTTTATTGTTGGTGGTATTGTCAGTATTCTTTTTTGTTCTCGCTATTTTTTATGTTTTCTCTGTTTTACTTGATCCTGTTAGGGCACGCTATGAAAGAGAAGTTAAGGAAGGCATTATTACAAAAGTGCCTCAAGGAAAAGTCACTAAAAGACTACAATCTTTTGCACGTGTTTTCATGCCGACTGACCAAGCATTATTAAGCAGAACAGCACAAAGATTACAATATGCAGGATATTACGCAAAAAATAGCTTATTATTCTTTTATGCGTTAAGAGTCATGTTGATGATAAGTACCCCTCTCATACTGATTATTATCTTATCCGTTGCACTACCCCTGACTAAGCTGGCTTCACTTTATGTACTACTTATGTCGTGCGCTATAGGCTATGTCATTCCCAGTTTCACTTTAGATAAACAAATTTCTACCAGACAAAAACTGCTTCGCAGGGCATTTCCTGATGCATTAGATCTACTGGTTGTATGCACGGAAGCAGGGCTAAGCTTAGAAGGTGCGATTCAACGTGTTGCCGCTGAGATGCGCTCCAGTCACATAGAATTAGCACAAGAACTGAAGCTAGTATTAGATGAAATAAAGGTAGGTATCGATAAAAATAAGGCACTTAAAAACCTCGCTGAAAGAACAGGCGTGGAAGACATTAAAGGCTTGGTCGCCGCCCTATCTCAGAGTCTGCGCTTTGGTACTGGCATAGCAGAAACTTTACGCATTTATTCAGAAGATTTTAGAGATAAGCGTACTCAAGCGGCCGAAGAAACAGCGTCCAAAATTAGTGTGAAATTAATTTTTCCTTTAGCAGTTTGTTTTTTTCCAGGGTTTTTAATCACTATATTAGCACCCATACTGATTGCACTTTTTGCTGGTTTTGCCAGCATAAACTAGAGGCTGATAATTGTGTCCACAAGACAAATATTGTTTTTTGTAGGTTTGTTATTTTTAATGTCAGGCTGTGCAACAGACAAAACCATGCATAAATCCATAACTGCACAAGGTGATGGCGAATTCAACCAAGCAGATAACGCCGAAATATCAAGCGAAGTACTGAGTGTAGATGAAAAAATAAAGTCTCTAATTAACCAAGGAGATTTATATGCCAATAGAAATAAATTAGATGAGGCATTATTAACTTACGTAGAGGCTTATAAATTAAACAATGAAAACAGTACTACTCTAAAACGCCTAGCCTCTATATACCAAAAAAAAGGTAATGATGACATCTTGCTCGTGACCTATAAATTACTATTAGAGGTTAATCCAAAAGATGAAAATATTTTAGAAAATTACGGCGTGTTACTCTTAAAAAATAGGCAATTTAAACTGGCCGAAAATGCTTTTTCAGATTTATTAACAATAAATATTAACAATATTGAAGCCTTAAATGGCATGGGTGTTATCTACGATTTAAAAAAATATTATAAAAAATCATTTTCATTCTATAATAGATTGATACAAATAAACAAAAATGATACAAGAACACTAAACAACATTGGATTTTCCTATTATCAACAAGGGCAATTAGACGCTTCAGAAAAAGTATTACAAAAGGTTTTACTGCTGAAACCCAGTAATAGCAAAGCTATCTTTAATATGGCATTGTTAAAAGCAAAAAGTGGATTTTATAGGCAAGCGTATAATTTATTTACTAAACTTGAAAATGAATCACAGGCAGCAAATAATGTTGGCTATATTGCGATGATGAATAATAATCATGATATTGCAGAGCATTACTTTAATATGGCAATAGAAAAATCGCCCTCTTATTACAAGAAAGCGAATAACAATTTAGATCAACTAAAACGATTAGAACTTAACTTTAAACCGTGAAATTTATCACAACATTTAAACTCTAAAATTAAAGAGTTTATTTTAAAACCTAGGAGAATATTATGAGCATCAAAAATAAAATAATGACACTTGTTTCTGACGAAAACGGTGGTGAGATTGTGGAATATGCAGTAGTCATTGGGATATTAGTTGTCGGGATACTTGTTATTATGCAAGGTATTAGTGGTAATGTTACGACTCTATTCACAGGCATTCAAACCGCAACGGCTAATGGCACTGGCGGCTGATTGACGAAGTGTTTCACTGTTTTTTATATTTGGAGGGGTCAATTAATTTGATCCCTCTTTATAATGCTTTCGCCAATTTTTATTTTAGTCAGAATGGTAATTTTGTTCCCATATAAATCAATGACCTACGGGATGTATGGTTCACAAAGAAGAGTGAGTTTACATTTTGGTAAAGGTGTTATCTTTAAGGAGCTAATTTTTAATGAATATTTCAAAGAAAATAACACAATTAATTTTAGATGAGAATGGCGGAGAAATAGTTGAATATGCTGTTGTCATAGGAGTGCTTGTGGCTGGTATTATTGCTATCATGCAAGGCATTCTAGGAAATGTAGTCATACTCTTTGGCGCGATGGAAACCGCAACAGACAGTACTCTATAATTTCACTTATTTACATATAATTATTTATTTCAACTACTTTTCAATATTAGGAATACAATGTGTCCTTTCACTTATTGATTGCATTTTTGATGCAAGCATCCATAACCGATATTTGGAAAAAAAAAATCCCCAATGCTTTGGTTGTTTCTATTATTATTTTAGGATTGCTTAATAATTACTACTCAAATGGAATTGATGGTTTATATACAGGTATACTAGGATTTTTGACAGGCCTACTACTGATGTTGCCTTTTTATATTTTTTTTAGTATGGGGGGGGGAGATGTAAAACTGATTGCTGCAGTCGGCGCATCGACAGGAACATTGGCTGTCATTTATATTATTTTGTATACCATGGTCGCTGCTTTTTTTATGGCACTTATTTATCTTGGTTTTAAAGGGAACATTGGCAGTTTATTAATAAGACTGTGGGTCACGATTTGTGGTGCATTGATCGGTGTTAAGTCTTACCAGCTTCCTGAAGCGGGGGATGCTGCTTTAACTAAAATGCCCTATGCCCCCGCCATACTTATCGCAACGTTTATTGTGGTTTATGATGTGAATTTAGAAGCGACCTTATTAACGGTTAAAACCTTATTTTATGACTATTTTTAATCAAGCTAAAACATTAAAAGAGACGGGGCTAGATGAGGATTTATTATTCGAACTAGTGCTTAAGCACCTCTATGACGGCGGCATACAAGATATTCATTTATTATCAGACCGCATAAAATTAGCGGGCACCATTGTAGAATCGTTACTTGATAAACTACGCACAGATGCGCGAGTTGAAATTTTAAGCACACAAAACAACTTAAAAGGTTATAGATATAATTTAACGGCTTTAGGTAGATCAGAAGCGCAAATCGCTATCCTTAAAAGTGCTTACATTGGTCCTGCGCCCATAGATATTGAACAATACAATCAAATTGTTAAGGTGCAATCTGTTTTTAATGAGCCAGTGACAAAAAACCATATGGTTGAGGTATTTCGTGACATTGTTATGGATGAACAACTATATGACCAATTAGGGCCTGCCGTTAATTCTGGACGAGCCATACTAATTTACGGTCATGCAGGCACAGGAAAAACCTATATCTGTAAGAAATTAGCTGGGCTAATCGATGGTGGTGTTTATGTTCCTTATGCGATTTCAGTTGGCAAAAGTATTATCCAATATTTTGATCCATTAATTCATAGGCCAATAGAAAAGCAAAAGAAAGAGAGTATCGCTTTTGAATTAAAAGTAGACCCTAGGCTCATCTTTTGTGATCGACCCATCGCAGTTTCTGGGGGTGAATTATCAATGGATATGCTCGAGCTGGGCTATAATCCAACGACACATATTAACCAAGCTCCTGTGCAATTAAAAGCTAATAATGGCATGTATATTATTGATGATTTGGGCAGACAAAAAATGCCGCCACAACAATTATTTAATCGGTGGATTGTGCCTATGGAAGAAAAGCAAGATTTTCTTACCTTAGAAACGGGCAAACAATTCCCAGTTTTATTTGATACGGTGCTCATTTTCTCCACCAACTTGCATCCTCTCGAATTAGCTGACGAAGCTTTTTTAAGGCGATTAGGCTACAAAATACACTTTACACCCATCAATAAAAAAGAATTTACCTTAATTTGGAATGATATTTGCCGAAAGCAAGCTTTAGATGCGGATGACAATATTTTAGAAACCGTATTTGAATTATATAAAGTAACAGAAAGAATATTATTACCCTGCCAGCCAAGAGATTTAATAGGCCTAGCATTAGATATGGCAATGTTTAAAGGCAAGCCAAATAGGCTGACTATCGAAAACATTCAATTAGCTTGGGATAGCTATTTTATAAACCTTAATTTAAGGGAGTAAGCGTTATGAATAAGAAATTTCTGATAATGATTATCATTGCAATTGCGCTGGCATTAGGCGCTACAAAAGTTGCGGATAATTGGTTAAAAAGCCAGGTTATTATTGATACACCAAAAGAAGAACATGTAGTCGTAGCAGCAATTGATATTCCTTTTGGCATAAAAATAGAAGCTAAGCATGTCAGTGTTATTGCGTGGCCAGCTGACTCTGTGCCTAAAAACAGTTTTAATACGGCCGAATCAGTGATTGGAAAAGTCACTACATCGACTATTTATGCGGGTGATTTAATCACCGATAAACGATCAGCAAAACACTTAGGTGGTAGCACCTTATCTGCTTTAATTGCGGTAAATTATCGTGCTATCAGCGTTAGAGTTAATGATGTGGTCGGGGTCTCTGGTTTTATTTTGCCAGGAAATTACGTTGACGTACTCTCGACGCGCGTGCTGAGGAGTGGTTCATCAGGCCCACGAGCTAAAATAAAAACTTTATTAGAAAATATTAAGGTGTTGGCCGTTGATCAAGAAGCAGCAACAGATAAAGAAAAACCAGCGATTGTTAGAGCCGTTACCTTAGAGCTATTGCCGCAACAAGCAGAAGTATTGGTAAAAGCGATGGAAGAGGGGAAAATACAATTAACACTGCGCAACCCTTTAGATGATGAAGAAGCAGAACCCGTAGTTAAAGTAGACAAGCCTGTTATTAGAAAAAAGGTCAGGAAAAGGCGCTATACTCCACGAGGGGTACTTGTATTGCCTTGGCATGATGACAAAAAAGTCCGCTGTACCGGTAACCTTTGTTAGCTTCCTTAAGCATGTAAATAAACAAAGCAAGTATTCAATACTCTGAATACTTGCACTTTAAATAGGTAGGTTGATATGAAAAAATACAAGCAAATTATTAGATTATCCGTCATTCTAATTTGTGCTTTCAGTTACAGCGCTCATGCTGAAATGAATAGTACAGAAGTGAATCATAGGTCTTATCAAGTCCCATTAAATACATCTCTTGTGATTGATTTAGAACATGGTGTAGGACAAATCACTAAAGGAAACCCAAGTATTGCAGATATTTTGCTATTCCCTCCTAGTAAAATATTGTTAAGGGGGAAAAACCTAGGTGTGACCAATTCCGTTATTTTAAACAAAAAAAATCAGCCTGTTATGGTGCTTGATATTGAAGTCACACACAATCTTACGTCTTTAAAATCAAAGTTATACGAAATATTACCCGATGAAAAAATATTCGTTCGATCTGCACAAAAAAACATTATTCTATCGGGGCAAATTAGCGCATTGGATAAAATGCAGGCGGCAGTCGATTTAGCAGAAAGCTACTTAGGTGCTTCATCCAGTAAACAATTACAAGGCGGTGGTAAGCATCAGGCAACCAGTGCCTCCAAAGGTGATAATAAAGAAGAAAAAAGCAAAGGTGATGTGCCTCACATTATTAACTTAATGAGTGTTGGTGGAGTACAGCAAGTTATGCTTGAAGTGAAAATCGCAGAAATGTCAAGAACCATATCTAAAGGCATGAGCGTGAAATTTAATGCTGTAGGAACTAGCGGTGACGTGCGCTTCGGAACACTTAGTAATGGTGGAGCACTTGGACCACTGGACGGTTTATTAGCTTCAGCTCCTCACACCATCGATGCTGCATCAATATTTGTCAGTGTGATTAGCGGCGGCACATTAGTCAACGTGTCTTTACAAGCAGCGGAAGAACAGAAGTTAGCCAAAATATTAGCGGAACCTAATCTAACAACCATTTCAGGGCAAGAAGCAACCTTTGTATCTGGCGGCGAGTTCCCTATTCCAGTTCCTCAAAGTCTTGGCGGTGGAGCAGGCAACACTATCACGGTCGTGTTTAAAGAGTATGGAATTAAAGTACGATTTTTACCTGTGGTGCTAGATTCAGGCAGAATTAATTTGAATATGAATGTCTCTGTCAGTGAACTTTCTGATGATGTGACACTTGACATCGCTGGTGGTGGTGATACCTCATTTGCTATTCCTTCATTAACTAAAAGAGAAGCCAGTAGCTCAATTGAGGTGGGTGATGGTCAAACTATGAGCATAGCAGGCCTCATTAACGATACCGTAAAAGAGCAGGTTAGTAAATTTCCAGTACTTGGTGACATACCTTACCTAGGTGTATTATTCAGAGACATAGCCTTTTTGAAAAATCAAACAGAACTAATGATCTTTGTTACACCGCACCTTGTAAAACCGATTACTACCGATAAAATTGCTTTACCTACAGATAGTTTTATAGAACCTGATGATATTGATTTCTATCTATTAGGTAAGATAGAGGGCAGAGAAACAGCCACCGATGATTTTAACAACGAAGGCGGCTTAGAAGGTAATTTTGGACATCAATTAGATAGTGGAGATGGGCAATGAGAACGCTTAATTTGAACAAAAACATGAAAAAATATATCATTAGTTTAATGGTTGTTCTATTGGCTGGCTGTGCAGACTGGAGCTCTAAGCCAGAACGCGTAGATAATAATTTTGGTAAGTCTGTCAGAAGTATGGTCGCGGCACAAACTCTTAATCCAACGGCGGGGAAAAATACATCAGCAATATTGCAGGGTGATGGGCAAAGAGCTAGTAATATTATAAAAACCTATCGCAACGATGTCACCATTCCCCAACAAGCACGAGAAACATTAGAGCTTGATATCTCGAATGATTAGCAATCATTGATTTGATTGCCATGCATTCTCAATCAGGAGTGACGATGAAAGCATTAAATCGATTTACAAAACAGCGAGGCATTGCCATTCCTATCATCGCGATAATGATGCTGACAATGCTCGCTATGATAGGATTAGCATTAGATACGGGTTCCGCATTTCTTGATAATACCCGACTGCAAAATGCTGTTGATAGTGCCGCAATCAGTGCTGCCGTTAAGTTAAATATTGATCCTGATCGAAATACAGCCGATGCAAGAACGGCAGGCATCGCCATATTTAATCAATATATTAGTGAAAGCAATAAAAGCTATATTGCCAATCACTACAAACCAGGTGGTTTAGTCTTTGAATTTTCTAAAACTTATTATCCTAATTTTGTTCCAGGTAGTGCCGAACCTGCTTTTGTCCGAGTAACTTACGACTCAGGAACAAACTTTAAAACCTATTTTATGAATATCTTAGGCGTGGATAGCGTGACTTTGGATGTCACTGCGGTGGCTGGGCCTGTTGGTTTAAATTGTGAGGTTTTGCCTATTGCCATCTGTGCAACGATGAATAATGACGATCCTACAGATCCTAAGCCTATCGATAGTGATTGTAGTGATGATGGCTGTTTTGGCTATACCTTTTTTGAACCTATGGATTTAATCTGGAAAGCCGATTGCAAGCCATCAGGCTGTACTGAAGATGATAATTTAGATGCTGGAAATTTTGGTCTTATTAATTTACCAGGCTTAAAAGGCGGAAATGATATAAGAGAGGCTTTTTCAGAAGGCGTAGATTCTTGCGTGAGCAATACGGTTGATACAAAGCCAGGCTTAACATGGGGAGCAGTAAAACAAGGTATCGCAGACAGAATAAGTGGCGATACTAAGACAGGGGCGTATACATCAACCTCTAATAATTTTCAAAATTACCTAGACGATACGGTTGATAACTTACCACCCCCCGATGGTACGGGTATAAATCTATATAGAGAGCGACCTGTCATTTTTGTTGACTGCAGAGGTAAACAGAATGGGGCGTCAAGCCTACCTGTCATATCACTGGGCTGTGTATTTATCACCGAACCCGCTAGCAATAATGGGGCTGATAAGGTTTTAAATGCAGAACTCACAAAAGAATGCCCAGGCTCTGGTGCCATAAACGCACTCAACCCTACCTTAATTGGCCCTTATAAAATAATTCTTTATAAAGACGAAAGAAGAACAGACTCATGAGGATTTCAAGGCGATTTCAAAAAGGGGGGGCCATTGTTGAATTTGCAATATTAATGCCTCTGTTATTATTGCTAGCTATCGGTGTAGCTGAATTTGGTGCTATTTTTTACAGCCAAAACTTATTAAATCAGGCAGTACAAACGGCTGCACGAAAATTATCAGATTATGATTCAGGTACCTATGATGCAGCTCAAAAAACAGCCGCAGAAACGTTAATCATGCAAAACATTGCCAATGCACGGTGTGACTCTGTGACTGGCCCTAATATTAGCAATAACGGCAAAGTTATTCGCATTTCTATCACTTGCAACCGAAATTTTATAACGGGGAACGCGCTTAATGCACTGACGGGAAGCTTGGGATCTGGGGTGAATTTAGAGGCCTCGAGTGTTATGGAGTTTACACGCTGATGAATATAAAAAAACAAAATGGTGGTCAATTAGTTGAGTTTGCGATGGTTGGCTTAGTTTTTATTATGGTCACCGTTGCAATATTTGAATTTTCTAGAATTATGTTTACTTGGAATGCATTAACCGAAGCCGTTAGAAGAGGTGCAAGAGTTGCTGTGGTGTGTCCTAAAAATGATCCCGCGATTAAAAACATTGCAGTTTTTGATTCTTTTGACGGTTCCGGTACGAGTCCTGTTGTAAAAGGATTCACAACCGCGGATATAACTTTAGAGTATTTACCCGATGCTGAGGGCAAAGCTGATGCTTTTGTTAGAGTCAGTACTGATATTGAATTAACATCCTATATTCCATTAATTGGTGGATTAATCAATAGCCCAGTCTTCACAACAACTGTCCCTGCTGAAGGCTTAGGGGTAGTGCCGACTTATCCCGATGAAGAAATTCAGTCGCCTAATTGCGAATATAACGAAGAGTGATACTCATGTCAGCTACCAAATTAAGTAAAGTAAATATGTACTTCGCTTTCAAGGCAGGACATACTGCCCGTCATTTTTATCGCGCTTTAAATGGAAAACCTGATGTCTAATCGAAAAACTGATGTACTTATTATTTCTGATGATCCCGTTCAGCTAGCAAAGCAATCAGAAGTATTACAAATACTTGAAGAAAAAATTAGAGTAAAAAATAAAGTTGTTCAAAGTATCGCAGGTTATTTATCTGCCTCAGACCTGGCGCATCAATTTGATATTCTAGTCATTAACTTATCTACTTCTACGGCAAACTTAGCCAATGAATTAGACAAATTAAATGCAAATAATTTAGATAAAAAAGCATTGATTTTCATTGGCGATCAAAATAATATAGATTTATTGAAAATAGCGATTAGCCTTGGAATAAAAGAATTTATTGATACAGCCAATGCTGATAAGGAACTGCCTTTAACTATCAATAAAATTCATAATGAAATTATTCAATCAAAAAACCCAAATCGCGCACGGAAAAATATTAATATTTTTATGAATGCAAAAGGTGGTGCCGGAGCAAGTGTTATTGCCAGCAATATAGCCTATGCTTTATCAAAAAAGGATGAGCGAGTAGCGCTAATTGATTTAGACATGCAGTTTGGTAGTTTAGGTTTAAATTTTGATATATCACCGACCTATTCAATATCTGATGCCGCTAGTATGGTAAATGAGCTGGATAATATTTCAATCGAATCCTATATGAATGCTTATTCAGATAATCTAAAGATGTTACTACCTTCTCAGTCTGAAATTGTGTTACCTGGCGAAATACATCCAAGAAAAATAATAGAGATTATTAGCCTATTGAAAACTAATTACAACCAAATAATTTTGGATATTCCTAGAATTATTGACCCAATTTCATCAGAAATATTGGGTATAGCAGACAATGTTAATATTGTTATTCAACAAAGCTTAGCCCAATATAGGGATGGTAGGAGGCTTATTCATATTATGAATAAAGACCTTGGGATTTCTCTTAATAGAATAAATGTTATTATTAATAGGTACGATCATAAGAATACTTTAACGAAAAAAGATATAGTGGATATCTTGCATCACGATAAAGTTTATTGTGTAAGAAATGATTTTGAGTTAGTTGCAATGGCTTCAAATGTAGGTTCGCCATTATGTGAATCTAACTCTAAATCAAAAATAGCTAATGAGTTAAGCAATATAGCTTATCAACTTGGCAAACTAGACCTAGAAAACACTAATCAAGGTGTTTTTGGTAAAATCGGTAGTTTTTTTAAATAGTTTTATATTAGGAGCTTTAAAATGTTATTACTTAGCGCAGTTGTAGTCACAAACTTTTTACTTGTTTTAATTTATTTAGAATTAAGAAAAATAAATAAGCATGTATAAGTAATTTTAATTTTCAGATAAAAATAAAGGATGGAGTATTTTAATTGGTTGTGAAACTAATACTTAAATACTCTATTTTAATTCTAGTTTATGGGCTAACTGCTCATGAAAAATTAATTTAACTAAATAATATGTCACAAGTTTTCGTCATAAAGTTTAGAAAAACTAGAGATAATGACTGATTTTTAGAGATATAAAATATAGTAATTATTAGTTTTAAATAGGCTCACTACCTAAAAGACATTATTCTTTACTCTGTACTTTCATGTGCGTTATGATGTTTCTTATCGCAACCTAGAAGAGATCATGGAAGAGCGAAAAGTAACTCTTTGGTACGATGGCACACTGGGAGTCAATGTTGTCAGAAGAAGCTATTTACTAAATACTTAATTAATGGTGTTATTTATGAAATGTTTTAAATTATTTGTTTTAGCTACTACCATGCTGGTTTCTAGTTCTTGTTTTGCGACTGGGAATGGCAAAGCTGATGGCTATGATGTGGTTATCGATATGGTATTAAGACCTTTAAGTTTTGTTGGAACAGTTACAGGGACTGTTTTATATGTTGGTTTAAGTCCTTTAACAGCAATTGCAACGATCCCTGCACCACATGATGCCTTTGTTTTACTAGCAGACACTATTATTGTAAAGCCCGCTAAATATACTTTTGTCAGACCTGTTGGGGATTATTCTTATAATGAGGGGTTGAAATAAGTAACTGATGTTACGCAGTACCATTAATCGTAAGTTGGCTCTTTTCCGGTCTTTATATAATGCTAGCTAAGCATATATCATGCTTTGGAGAGATACAAGCCCGTATGGAGGTACGTAATACGGGATAAGCAGCGCATCGAATCCCCGTATTGCGCAAGCTTCATACGGGCTACTTGATGTTACCTATATGTAATCGTAAGTCATTTATAATGAGGGTTGGAAAATAGGCTCTCTGCGTAACATCAGTAAGTAAAAAAGTTCCTGATTATCTAGTGGCTTCAGCTATCATTTTTATCATTTTTAGAGCGAACATCTAAACTGTTCCTGTAATATTTAATATGCGCTGGATTAACAGCGGATACTTTTTTTATTTAATAGGGATTTTAGGGGGAGGGCTATAGGTGTAGCGTGGACTTGGTAGAAAAGGCTTTGCTCTGAGGGAATAGAGTTAAAAACTTATTATTGTGTAAGGTTCAAGCGTAAGGTACGACTCATTATCGAATGGAAATAATTAAAGCAGTGGGAATAAAAATCTGACTGGGAAGATTGTTTTTGGTAATTAACTTAAATGTTAGAGCGTAACCTTATGTATAGTTCACCTAAAAGTTCATCTACTCGTCGTCGACATGCTAAGAAAAAAGCGTTAACGACAGCAGAATATGAAGAATATTCTACTATGCTAAAAAGTTCGTTTGCATCGTATGATCAAGCGCAAGCGCGTAAAATGGCAAGAATGGAGGAAGCTCCTAATGTTGTTAATGCTAGCAAACTAGAAGAGACTCAGTCTCTAGAATTAACAAAAGAAGCAAGTCTTGATAAAGGTTTTTGGACGCAGCTTAAAACTGTTTTATCGTATGAATTATTTAGCTTAAATAAAGATAAATATGCCGTATAAACAAGGCGATAAAATTACTTCTCTTAATTTAGAAAATATTGATGGTAGTCAATTTGAACTGCAGCAAGTTGAAGGTAAGCGATACATGCTTTCGTTTTTTCGATTTGCTGCCTGTCCATTTTGTCAGTTAAGAATTCATCAATTAATTTCTAGCTGGCAGGAATTAGATGATGATTTTACTGTTATTGCAGTTTTTGATTCGCCTTTAAAAAACCTACAACGCTATAGCCAAAAGCATAATGCACCCTTTTATATATTAGCGGATGAAGAAGGGAAGTATTACCGTGAATTTGCAGTGAAACATTCTTTATTCAAGACACTAAAAAGTATGTTCTTTAAGCTACCTACTTTATTATATGCCATGTTTTTTAAAGGCTATTTTCCGAGTACATTGCAAGGTAATATGACAACATTACCGGCTGATTTTTTAGTTGATGAAAAGGGTATTATCCAAGCTATTTATTATGCAAAGGGAAGTGCCGACCACTTGCCATTCGAGCAAGTAAAAGCTTTTTCTCATTTTGAATAGCAAACATCGGTTAATGACGGCTCATAACGAGAGGTTTTTTCAATGATTATCTATTTATATTAAGGAGGCAACTATGCCAACATGTTACCAATCTATTATCGTTTCTGCACCCATAGAAAAAGTCTGGGACAAAGTTAAAAATTTTCATGATATGTCATGGGCAGAGTTAGTCATTACACAATGTGATGCAGTAGGGAATGTGGGTGCTACAGACGTTGGCGCAAAACGCATTTTGAATAATGCTTTCCATGAAACACTATTGGAATGTAATGATGATGAATATCGTGTGCGCTATTCGATTGATGATGGGCCATCCCCTGTTTCTGCAGAGGAAGTAAAAAATTACATCGGTAAAATTCAACTTAAGCCGGTTACTTTAAGCAATGAAACCTTTGTCGAATGGAGTTCAACATGGGAATCAAGTTCAGAAGAGGCGCGTGAATTCTGTCATCAAATCTATGTTGCTTTATTACAATCACTTGCTCAGCAAAGCTATTAAAAATAGCAATGAGTGCTGTGTTTAATCAACTGTCGTATAATCAATCACTTAATGAAATCAGTCCTAGAGGTTTTTATGTTAGAAAAAGGTCAAATAGCCCCCGCGTTTAGCTCACTGAATCAAAATAATGAGTTAGTTGAATCTGCCGCGTTTAAAGGCTCTAAAAATATCGTATTATATTTTTACCCAAAAGATGACACGCCAGGTTGTACGATTGAAGCGAATGATTTTACCGCGCTATCCGCAGAATTCTTAGCGGCTGATACCGTGGTTATTGGGGTAAGTAAGGATTCTTGCGAAAGCCATGCCGCATTTATAGAGAAATATGCATTAAAGCTAGATTTATTAGCCGATGAAAGTGGTGAAATTTGCGAAAACTACGGTGTTTGGCAAATGAAGGAAAAAAATGGCGTGCAGAAAATGGCCATTTTTCGTTCTACCTTTATTATTGATAAAGAAGGTGAATTGGCAGATGCGCTTTACGCTGTTTCTCATGAGGGACATGCGCAAGAAATATTACAAAAAGTGCAGGCGCTTTAATTGTTTGTGAATGTTGAGTTAATGAGGGTAACCACAAGGGGTTGCCCGTACGGTTGTAGGGTGCCCCTCGTGGGTCAATGCTGTTGACTTAAGCCCTCTCTTGTTGGAGAGGGTTGGGTGAGGAGAATAAAATCATGCCTTTATAACTCCCCTCATCCCAACCTTCTCCCTTTGGAGAAGGAGCTTATTCTTAAGTCAACAGTATTGCCCTCGTGGGTACCCGAAAATTATAGTGATGAATGAGTTAGCTTGTTTGTGAGCGATGACGCCGTCAGGTTACAAAGTAAATGTGAATCGATAGGTAAGCAGGGCTATTTGCCCTGTATTCTGACTTTTAGTAGTCTAGTTTGAGCCTATTAATGCAAGGGTTCTAGCGCCTGAAATGCATTTAATAAACCTAAATCTTCAGCAACTTTTTGTGATGTAAGCTTGCCTTGGTAGGTATTAATCGCTTTAATTCTGCCTTCATCAGCCATGAAATTTTGCAGAGAATGGTTTGCAATATCAAGTATGTAGTCTAGGGTGACATCGGTTAAAGCGAGAGTGGAGGCTTTAGGGTAAGCACCGGGCATATTTGATACGCAATAGTGAATAACACCATGCTTTATAAAAACAGGGTCACTATGCGTGGTCGCTTTAGAGGTTTCAAAGCAACCGCCTTGGTCTATGCTGACATCAACAATAACAGAGCCTTTAGGCATGCTTTTTAGCATGGTTTCGCTTAGGATTTTGGGTGCTTTTGCACTACGGCTTAGCACGGCTCCAATAACAAGATCAGCATCTATAATCTGTGCAGAAATATTGGCTTGGTTTGATTTAAAAAAATTAACTTTGGATAAATCATTTTGTTTAAGTGTAGGCCATCTGTCTTCATGTCGGCTTGCAACAAATACATGAGATCCCATCGCAGAAGCAACTTTTGCGGCATGTTGCCCGACAACACCATCACCTAAAACAACTACTTTTCCATAAGATTTATTAAGTATGCTACCCAACTGCATACCATTACCTTGATTAAATTTCGCCAGATAATAAGCGCCCATTAACACCGACATATTGCCCGCAATCGCACTCATTGGCGCTAGAATAGGTAGTTTCCCATGCGCATCTTCTAAAGACTCATAGGCGATAGCGGTTGTGCCTTTCTTAAGTAATGCTTCGGTTAAACTTTTATCGACACCGGCTAAATGAAAAAAGGTAAACACGATTTGTTTTTGTAGGTAGTGATACTCTGATTTTTGCGGCTCTTTTACCTTAACGACTAGGTCAACATTCCAAGCATCCTGTGCAGAACTTAAGTTGGCACCTGCGTTTGTGTATAGGTCATTGCTAAAGCCTGAATCAATCCCTGCATTGGTTTCCACTACAACAGAGTGTCCGGCTTTAATAAGCTGGCTAACACCACTCGGAGTCATACCCACTCTCGCTTCTTTATCTTTTATTTCCTTTGGGATTCCAATTTTCATTTTAAAGCTCTGTGATGTTTAAAGTTAAGTATTTTAAGTTTATCCAATTTAGCTAATACGGTATGTATTGCGTCCTGCTTTTTTTGATTTATACATAGCTTTATCAGCTAATTGAAGATTAGAGTCTAGGTCGTGCTCACTTTCAGAAAAACAAATAACGGCACCACTCGATGCAGATATTTTGATAGTTAAATCATCAATTAGATAGGGTTCTGCAAGCGAGTTATGTATGCGAGTCAATGTATCATTTAGAGACTGTGTAGACTCAATATTGTTGAATAATAAGACAAACTCATCGCCCCCTTGGCGAGATACTGTATCAATAGCTCTTACGCAAGCTACAATGCGCTCGGCTACTTGAATGAGTAATTTATCTCCAAGCTCATGCCCATAAGTATCATTGACGTGTTTAAAGCCATCTAAATCTAAAAAGCATAAAGCAAACTGGGAGTTAAATCGCTTGCTGCAGGCACAAACCTGCTCGTATCGATCGCGCAATAGACTTCTATTAGGTAATCCAGTTAATAAGTCGTAATGAGCCATTACTCGCATTTTCTCATGCTCCTCGACACTTCGGGTATTGTCTGTGAAGATTCCTATATAATTAATTACCTTTTTATTAGCATCTAATAAAGTCGTGATGGAAAGTAATTCGGCATAGAGTTCACCACTTTTTTTGCGGTTCCATATTTCGCCTTTCCAGTAACCAGTCTCTTTAATTTTCTGCCACATTGTCGAGTAAAATTCAGGCGAATGTGAGCCAGAACTGAGAAAATTTGGTTCATCACCAATGGCTTCATTACGACTATAACCGGTGATTTCACAAAAGGCAGGATTTACATCGATTATCTTTTTTTCATTATCTGTAATGATAATTCCTTCATTAGTACCAGAAAATACGCGAGAGGAGAGTTGTAATTTTTTTTCAGCCAATTTACGCTTAGAAATATCTCGCCAAACACAAAAAAGCCCCTCTTTTTCAGAAAAAGGGATACGTGTTAAAGACACTTCCACTGGGAAGTTTTTACCCGATTTGCTTTTATGCATCCATTCAAAACGGTGATAGCCATCTTGAAAAGCAATAGCCATCATATTTTCTGCTTTTTCAAAAGAAGATTGACCATCTTCTTGATATTCTGGGGAAAGTTCGGAAGGGTGAGCAATGATAAGTTCAGCGGGAGTGACATAGCCCATAATGTCAGCAGCAGACTTATTAGCAAGAATAAATTTACCCTCAAAAATCATCCACATAGGGTCTTGAGAGAGTTCAAATAACAGTTGATATTTATGCTCGCTAGAAAGTTTTTTCTGTTCAAGTAATTTACGATCAGTGATATCTATAGTAATACCTAGCATTTGCACGGCGATACCATTTCCATCTCGAGTGACATCTCCTTTTTCCTGAAGCCAACGAATTCGGCCATCAGGACAAACGATCCGATGCTCTATGTTGTAATTTTGAGATGATTCAATACAGTTTTTAATGGCACTAACAACCATTTCCCTGTCTTCTGGGTAAATAGCACTTAAAAAACGCTCATAAGTGGTATCTTCTATACCGTGGGGGAGACCAAGTAAGGGGGCAATATTTTTCGACAAAAGAAGCTTATTAGTTTGAATATTCCACTGCCAAGTTCCGATATTAGCTAAATTTAGACATGCTGTTAAGCGTTCCGAACAGTTTTCAAGTGTTTCCATCAACTTGTAATTCCTGTATTTTAGTGCAATTTCGCAGTATACAAAATATGCCTATAAGTTACTTTTATACCATTAAAAAAAATATAAAAAATTTTTCTTGTGAAATTAGTTTTTTATTTGCAGAAAACTGAATGTTCAAACTGGGTTAGCTATTTAATTGGTAACCTCTCATTATTGTAGGGGAAAACGTCATCCCCGAAGTCTACCCAGTCAAGCGTGGGCACAAGCTTTATCGGGGATCCATTGCTGAAAATATAGGTTCCTGCTAAGAGCATGCAGGGATGACGTGTTTTGTATTGTTCTGTGCCGCTGGATAATGAGAAGTTACTTTAATTGTTAGAGCTGCTCAGAATATATGAGTTTATGCTTTATGCTACTGTCAACAGAGGATAGAGGATAGAGGATAGAGGAAATAAACGCTTATTTAAGGTTTTTAAAAGGAAGTTGCTTTAAGCAATCTTGTTTATACGTTTGTATATAATCTTTTTCTTCTTTTAAAAAGTCAGCAATCAAATTTGAAAAATGTGGATTTTGAATCCAATGTGTAGAGTAAGTGCTGATAG
>Ga0209184_1001051_pt1 | contig 20873 bp, 15 predicted proteins | sample EN8Hudsemesocosm_2_FD_184627 | JGI IMG/M metagenome (GOLD analysis project Ga0209184, IMG submission 184627) | Methane-oxidizing microbial communities from mesocosms in the Hudson Canyon - EN8C Hudson Canyon (SPAdes) (version 2) | ecosystem: Environmental > Aquatic > Marine > Cold seeps | place... | reverse complement strand
GATAGACAAGTACGATGAAGGTAATGCCTTCGCTCGCTTCATGTTGATTGGCTTAGGGCAGATGCATTTGAACGGCACGGTTGAACTACTTGTGGGAGAGCCACCTGAAGTCATTAAATCAGGCAGTTTCGAAAAGAATTATGTAGTCGGCGGTATCGCTGGTGGTATGGCTACCATGCATGAAGATGTTGTTAGTAAACTGGGTGATGCCATTGTTGAGGCATTAAACAACCCAAGTAAAAGCGGCTCATAGAAAATAAGGCTAAAGCTAAGCTGCGCTTATAGCGTATGTCGATTTAAAACTAAAAGAGGGCAAATCCTTTTCAACAGTTTGAATCATTAGCTTTGTAAGTGGCTGCTTTTAACCAAGCGGCCACTTAGGCTCAGGGCCCGCTTAATCAAACCTCATATTTATTGCCCCTTTAAATTGGGCCCATTTAGAATTCACGAAAGTGTTAGTTGTCGACTGGGTGTATAAACTGCATCTGTGAGGGTTGTAAATACTGAGAGCCAAGCCTCGCTAGCTCACCTTTTCTTATAAGTTGTCGCAATGCCTCTTGAACAGCCGGCATGATTCGCTCAGAGTCCTTGTTCATGATGGGCTTCCACATCCAAACAGTTCGCCACTCGTACACAAGGTAAGTACCCAAAATATGCGTCAGATTAAGCTGCTCTGCCAATCCATATAACCTAATAGACGGCCCGGCAACAGCATCAACTCTCCCTCTGTTTAACATTTTAAGCCCCAATGAATGATGATTGAGTCTGACTCGGTGATAAGGGATAGCTTCGTCCAAACAAGGGCAGCCACTTCCACCTAATAACATGGCAACATCCTTGTTTTTTATATCATTCACTTTAGAAATAGGATTGTTTTTTCGGCTAATCACTACAAAAGGTGTGCGATACAATTCTACGGCAGGCATCATCTTTTTGGCCCGTTTCGATTTATAGGACATGAAGGTCAGACTAAGGGGGGATTTAGAGCTATTCATTTCTTTGATGATTCGTTTCAGCGGCATTATTTGCATTTTAAACTGAACCCCACCGGGTAGCATTAATCGAATAGACTCTAGTAGGTCCGGATAAATTCCTACAAGATGGTTATTGTCGTTGAGAAAGGCCCAGGGGTGGCTATCAATGAGACCTACATGAACAGTCTGGGGGTCAACATAATTATCAGCCCATAATATTGCAGGTTGTAAAAAAAGCAGGCAGAACATTAATAATTGTTTGGGCATAGTGCGTTAACAACCCCCACTCAAAAATAGATAGTCAAATGGTAGTTTAGTTTATTTTTCCATGGTAGGAGAGGTAGTGGCCCGAATATACTTTATTTAGAGTCTTCTAAAAGGCAAGCAAGCCCCGCAAAGCTCCCGCTCAGGGGCTTAGTTTTATACGGCAGAAAACAGTCGGAAGCGAACGTTAAGACTAGGGCTGTGATCGTTAAATCATGGCCTTGTGCTGTCCTTCGAAGTCACCATTACACTGGCCTAATTTCATTTACTCGGCCAGGCTCTAGAATGCAGACTATGGAGTTAAAGTGTTCGCTTTTGGTTTATCTAGGAAGTCCAAAGGGAGAGGCGCTTTTCTGATAGAGCCCGTATTCATTCGAGTCTAGCCCTGTTAGTTTTACTTATGTTCTGGATCGTGGTTTTTATTCTCTTACCATCGGCCTCTTACCTCATCTATTGAACCGCTTAGCAACGCACGAGAAAAGGCCAGTCTTATCTGTCTAGCTATATTCTCTGGGAAGGTCTTGTTGCCCGCGAGGTAAATCGTGTATAGGCCGCCTATTTTCGGCCCGAGCTGAATATCAGTTAAGCTCCTCCCTGCTTTCGTCCAGTAGTAGCGATGAACGATTCGAGATTCAGCAATCGCAGTAATTCGGTTGTTTGCAAGCATAAATTTAAAGGGTCAAAGCCCTTAAGGCGTTGGCTCACTTTCTATTAAAGGGCTTTGACCCCTCAATTTATTTAGATTTTAAAGATAGTAGTTACTGAATATGGTTATTGATTAAAGTCATTAAATAAAGCGACGAAATACAATTCATCAATAAACTAGTACTTCTGTAAGACTTCGAAGGATTTTAGCAAAGTCTCCAACTTATATTTTTTTGTCTGAATAGGCGCGCTGGATACGATTGAAAGGTGCAAATGAATCCATGAACCATGTTCTACAAAATGTGATTCTATATTGTATTGTTCTATATCATTTAGCCTAACCGTATATGAAACGGTATCCCACTGAGCAATTTTTTTATAAGCAATACTCTGAGGAACCGGCTTTTTTCCTTGCCTCCATCGATTGACTTTTTCTTGCATAACTTCTTTAACGCCAGGGTATTTATTTGAAGGCTCAATCCATCCAGACACAATAAATAACTCTTTTTCATCTAGATTAGAAAATTCAAATCGAGAGCTTTTATTCTTACTCGTTTTATTGGCAATATGTTTCTTAGGCATTGCTAAAATTAGTTTGCTTTCGCGCGCTGTCACATCGTGTGACGGTTGACCTAAGCGATTAGACTCTCGAATTAAAAGTCCCTTCTGTGGACCAAAGCTAAAACCGCTATTTGATGTTTCTGCGTTCAATTTCCTGTCTGTTTTTATCTCTGGTTTTTCAATAATACCGCTTGTTAATATTGCAAACGCTTTGGCATAATCTATAGACAACACATCATCAGTGATTAATTTGCCACGTATCAAATACTTATCACTCACAACAATATGGTGGGTAATAAATAACTGTTTATCTGAATTATCGCTACTAAGCGTATTTGTAATCAATGCAGCGAGTGCATTCTTTATGAAATCGTAGCCCATTTCCTCATAAAATATTTCTTTGGTATTGCTTTGTTTTGACCGTATTTCGGCTGTAGCAGATTGCAATATTTGTTTTCTATTAGTGATGGCTTGTGTTGATTTACTCACAAGAAAAGATAGCGACGATTTATTGTCATTAGAGGTTAATGTTATCTTCTTGCTTTTATCTTCCTTCCCAATACTCTTAATGGCGTATTTCCAGCCTTTAGGGTATAGAAAGGTGAAGTTATCTTTGTCAGTTAGCTTAAATGAAGTGCGACTAGTTTTAGCGTTAGCTCTATTGTTGTCCTTGTTAAGAGGTTTTTGAATAGACTCAGTCTTAGTTTCAAATATTTGTGATTCTTCATCAGCCTTACAAGGTTTATCTTGGAAACTCAATCTACCTTTCTGATCTGTGCACTTAAATGCCGCCAAAGATTGTTCTGCTAATAGCGGGATTAACAAAATGATTAACAAAATTAACTTATTCAAAACATAAAACCTGCAAAGTTAGCCGAACGAAGAAATTTACCTTTTATCGAGTATAGCTGAAGGGGCTACTGATTCAGTATTTCATTCTGCATGCATAGCTAACCAAAGTATACGGTTGTAAATACAGCGCGCCACATGCTCTTGGCAATAAATATTAAATTATATAGACATCCACTTTAATTAAAGAATAGAGTGTTGCATCGACCAGTTGAACCCGCCGCAACAAAACCGTCACACAATATTCACCAACCAATTACGGTAAAGTTGATTCTTAAGAGGCAACAGTAGGAGTAACAGTATTGATCAATGAATGGGACGAGTATGCTGAGGGTTGGGATGTTGACTCCTCAGTACAAGAATATGCCAACAAGGCTTTTGAAGAACTTTTAGATATCATCAACATAGATAATCTAACTGTCTTTGATTTTGGTTGTGGTACAGGCTCCCTTACACAGCTCCTTAGTCCAAGGGTAAAAGATATAGTTGCCCTTGATGGTTCATCAGCAATGATAAAACTCTTGGCAAATAAAAATCTAAAAAATGTATCGACGATTTCAGGCTTTTTGACTCAAGATTTGATCAGTACTCACCAGAATCTAACCAATAAGTTTGACTTGATCGTTGCGTCGTCAGTTTGTGGTTTTTTACCCGATTATGAAATGACACTAGGGCTGTTAAAGACGCTTTTGAAAAAAGGCGGTGTATTTGTACAGTGGGATTGGCTGGCAAATGATGACTCTTCAGAAACGGGTTTATCTGAACATAGAGTGTTGAGTGCTCTCAAGGAAAGTAAATTTATTGATTTTCAAGTGAAAAGGCCATTTGAAATGAAAAGTTCAAAAGGCACTATGACGGTATTAATGGCTGTTGGAAGCATCAGCTAAAGGGGTCAAAGCCGAATGGCACTTACTTAAGATTAAATACAGAATTACCTGTCATTCCCGCGGTCACTTGAGCGGGAATCCAGCTTTAGTGATACCTCAGCTAGATCTCATGGATCCCGGCTCAAAACACTACCGGGATGACCGTGAGGTGGGAAAGCTAAAAGAAGTGGATGGCTGACAGTACCAGGTTAAGCGACATCATCACAAAATCTGTTACAAATATAAATAGCATAACGCCTTTTACTTGCCATACACCTTCGCCACGTCTGTTTTGTAATGCAACGGGTACATTAAAAGCGAATTGTGTTGCGTGCGCGATGGCCGTGGCAAATAGTATGATGGCCCACTGTAGGTCTTTATCAAAGAGGCTGGTATTAATTAGCAATAGAACATTTAATACCGAAAAGGCGAGATTAAATCCCCCTAAAAATTTTCCTGACATAATTAATGTTTCGAATACTGGTGTGTCTCGATGTTCTCGAGGCACCACCAATTTCGCAAAAATTTTGCTACGAACGGAAAACACATTAAAACCCATGGCAAACCACAAAACGTTCAGTGCTAAAACTAGTTCAAGCATTATTTATCTCCTTAATATACCACTCGCGTCAGATTTAAGAATCGGAGTCTGGTGTGTTCATTAACTTCTTAAGCATACTGGCTTTAAGGGTATGACCACCAATATAGAAGTTTCCTTCGGGCGCTTCATTGAGGGTTACCCAGACATTGGGCTTCAGTTTCTCGCCGAGCGTTTTGGTAACAGCTTCGGTCAACGCAGCTGATAGGGCTGCTTTTTGCTCATCCGATAATGCACCTTCAACGGTTGTGTAAGTAATAAATGGCATATTGCTTTCCTTTTAATGGTGCCACTTATTGTGACGATTGGCGACTCAAGGTTAACGGGCGTTAACTCCGAGTCAAAAAAAATCGGCCCGAATTTATGCTTCGACGCCGTTTAGTATTCGGTCAATGGATTCAAAGTACTTGGCTTGCTCGAGAATAAAGTCCAGAGCATATACCATGGTTTCCTTAAAGCGCTTTTTCGCAGAGGGTTCTTCCAATGCTGGCATCAAATACTATGTATACATGGCAAACCCTTTGTTCACCAAACGGTGAAACAGCGCTTGTTTATTACTGAAATCTACGTATATGGCAGTGGCACTGATGCCAGCCTTATATCTCTAGTATTGCTTATGTTAACGCATGTTAACTTTGGCCAAGTGTGATGTCAAGTGGATCGTTTTTATGTGGAACGCTGTGTATAAATCGATCTAGAGCTATTTAAGGGGGTAGGGGCCTTAGAGGTATGATTTGTTTGAAAAGTTAGAATTTGACCCCTTTAAACTTTTTTAAGCGGAAGGGTTAGTCAGTCATCTTGAGCTAGACCATCTATACTTAGAATAGATCAGTACCAAAAGGCATAGCCGATGAGTGATGTGAAAAAGCTTACTTACAGTGGGTACTCCCTTATTGCTGTATTTGTCGTACTAATTTCTACGCTTATGTACTTCACGTTAGGCCATATTAAGCAGCTAGGTTTAAAGCAAGTCGGCGAGTCGTTATCGACAGTTGTGAGATCTGTTCAAAGTGCGCATCATTTATGGATAGATCAGCGTCTAAAAGATGCAAGTGAATTTGCGTTGAGGCCGAGAGTGGTTTATCTAACAAAGCAGCTGATTGATAAACATAATCGTGGTGATGAAATTGTCGGCAGTTTATTACTCGAAGACACGCGCGCTACTGTTGGAAGGTATTTGGCAAAAAACGGAGATCAAGGTTTTTTCTTAATTGCATCCGATTACGTAAGTGTTGGCTCCATGCGTGATACCAATATCAATACGCCTAACTTAATCTATCAGAAAAAAAAACGCTTGTTAGACCTGAGTTTTCAAGGCGAAACGGTATTTATTCCCACTATCGTTTCCGATGTACCACTTCCCGCTAATTCAAAGCATGAGCATCACCCTCCGACGATGTTTATTACAACGCCGGTCAGGTCTCAGGGTGTTGTTATCGCAATTTTGGCCATTCGTATAGATCCTGCTAAACACTTTACCCGGATCACGCAGCTTGGACGATTTAGCAATAGTGGTGAAACATACGCCTTCGACGACCGAGGAATATTAATCACCAATAGTCGCTTTGATCAAGATCTGAGGTTTGCAGGGTTAATTGAGCCCGGGCAGAGCTCGGTTCTCAATATCAGAATCACAGACCCAGGAGGGAACCTGCTAACAGGTTATCGGCCAAGCGATAAGGGTAGCCGACTACCACTTACTTTAATGGCCAAAAACGCGATATCAGGCCAAAATGGATCCAATATTGAAGGTTATCGTGATTACCGTGGTGTGACAGTGGTGGGAGCTTGGCTTTGGGGAAATAAGTATGGTTTTGGCATCACCACGGAAGTTGATTTAGAGGAAGCTTTGAGTACTTATTACAATATGCGCAATACCTTACTTGCGGTGTCAGTTTTGGTGTGCGCTTTAGGGCTTATTTTATCCGGTTTGGTTAAACGTATCGATAAGGCTAACGCCAAGAAACTTAAAGAAGCTTTTGATGGCTTGGAAGTGCGGGTTATAGAACGTAATTTAGAGTTGGAAGTTGCCAAACGATTATTATCAAAAGCGAATTCAGAACTGAACGAATTGGCCATTACCGATGGCCTAACGGGTTTATACAATCGCCGTCATTTCGATGAGCATGTTGAAAAAGAATGGCGGCGTTGCTTAAGAGACAAGAAACAATTGAGCATCATAATATTCGATGTGGATTTTTTTAAAGCATACAACGACTTTTATGGTCACCCGTTAGGTGATGAATGCTTACAACAAATAGGTCGAAAGCTAACAAATCTGCACTTATCTGAACGCCCCGGCGATATTATTGCTCGCTATGGTGGAGAAGAGTTCGTTATTTGTTTTTCTGACACAACAGAGGTTCACGCATTAAAAATTGCGGAAACGGTACGACAAGGCGTTGCCCGGCTAAATATAAAGCATCAAAAGACAGAAATAGCATGTGTCGATCACGTTACTGTGAGTGTGGGGGGCGCGATTGAAGCGGTTTGTCATAACAACTCAGTAGAGCAACTACTGAATAAAGCCGATAAAGCACTCTATGAGGCGAAAAATACAGGGCGCAATAAAGTGTGTATTTGGAAACCCTAGTGCACTAACCTAAAAGGCGTCAAAGCCTTTTAAAGTATGCCAAGCCTCTTAGCATCCCTAGGTCGCCATAGAAGCCTGTGATGATAACGCGGTTGCGAATATAGGTATATAAAGGCTCTGCCCCCTTATTCCAGAAAGTAAGAGAAAAAGGAGCGCAACTATTTTTAAATGTTAGGTAGAATTGTGCGCTATTCACGGCAAGGCGGTTGTCAAAGTACAACCTATTACGCTCCTTAAGTTTATTAAATACAGGGTATAGCCTTACCTGAGATTAGCTTAATGATCGAAAAGAGCTATCTGACCCTCGCTTATTCCAACGCGCTTGGACTCTCCAAGGTTTATCTGCGACGTTTTTTTCTATCTTCCTTCAAGTCGGCTCTAACGCGCTTAACGTAGCCAGCGCCATCTGGATTGGATATCTCATCAATCTTAGTAAACATATAAGTGCCAACTGGAGGAAAGTGGGCATAATTCGACCGTCCGCTTTCTTCTAGTAACACGACAGGCTCAAACTCATTTCTCGGTTTGTCTTCCGCAGTATAGGTTTTCCCATCGTCGGTGCCGGCATCGTATACTTCAGCCGAAATGGTTTTCGTCTCAACCCATTTCCCATTTTCGCAAAGATTTAGCGAAGAAACGCCGGTTATCCAGTCGGGACTTGGTGCTAGCATATTAACCAAGGTTACTCGCGGAAACTCTTCGGTAAGCTGAAACTCAACAATGCTAGTCCCAGGTGAACGCTTGATTTCTTGTCCATCAAAGATGTCTGACGCTTGATCGATTCTAATTGCCCATTCTGTGTCCTTTATTAGCTTATATCCTGAGCCTCGTTCAGCGATATGCTTGACGCCTTTCGATACTGGGGATCCTGGCTCCCAAAACGAAATTTGATTGTTGTGTGAGACGCCAAATAAATGAGACAAGTGGGGCTTATCAGGTATATCCTCTGGGTGCGAGTCCGCACTCCAGGTACTATTGAAGACAGCCTTGTAGTTGGCGTGCCCCTCGCAAGCAAGTCCACTAGGCCTTTGGTTTTGGTTAGCACAGCCAGTGACTAGTAGCGTAATCGAAACGGCTAACACAGTGTTTTTAAGTGGGCGCTGAGGTCTGTTATGCATTGTTGTGTCCTTTCTTGGTTATTGTATGTGTTGTCTCAATTTCTAGTTGCTCAACGAGGTAAAAGTCACATTCTTTCGTTCAGACAATGCTCTATGTATTAAGTTCCCAAAGACTCTAATTTTAATCTTGAATAAGCTTCTCAGGAAAACCATCCATTAAAAGGGGTCGGGTTATTTAATATAATTTGAGGCATGAGTATCAAATGTCCGCATATGGTCGAAAGAAGAAGTAACTGCTAAGTTAAAACGAGAGGGGTTGGATAATATTCGGCTCCCTCTGCGCGGGTGCTGTTGGCACTGATAAAATAATGTCTGCTTATCGTATGTGGTTTCAACCGGTCGCTGCAACACGCTATTTATATTTAATAAGAGTAGGAGTGTTACTTTATGGGGAAGCACCTTAACTATATGCCCGAGCTAGTATCTGAACTTTTGGACAGATATAAAAATGGTTATTCTCCCTTCAGCCATCCGATCTAAACGGACTCTTTGACCCAGCTTTTTCTAAGCTTTTCACTAACTCTTTTAACGCCCAGATACAGCAAAAGTAGTAATTACCAACCGGGTCGGTATCTTACGGAAGGGGCATTGACCCCTCAAAACTATTAACCAGATAGATGTATGTTTAATTTTTTGGTCTAAAAATAACCAAATCACGGTGATAACGCTACTTTTCATAAAACAAAAGGGGATTACAAATTTATCACTTCAAACTACCTTTATCGTTCATCAAAAGTTTGAAACGTTTCGTCAAATTGGGGATATGAAGTTGATGTTTTTTGTGCAAATAATGGTAAGCCGTCTGGTGGAATAACTTCGGTTCTAACCTGTATATCTTTGTTTCAGGTATCTTGGTATGGAATTTATTACCAGGCACCAGTACAACATCCACACGTTTATTGATCAAGATTTTATGCAGTTGCTCAAAAGTGTTGACGATTAAAGTATCGTGTTTTTGAAAATGTTTTTCCAAAAAATCGATGCCACGAAGAAATCCAATGGTAAAGCGGGTCGTACTGTGAATTTCTTCGACGTTAATATCAGCTCGTAGGGAATATGCGTATATTTTTAGAGTTTTTACTGGTACTGGTATTTTTACTAGGTTTTTATACTGCTTGGCTGTGACTTCATAGCGGAGATATTCTCCATCTAGTGTTCCGTTATTACTCATGATGAGTGAACGTTTCGCGGGGATTTGAATAATATCTAATACAAACCCTTCCTCCCTGTACGCTCTAGTTATTAAAGGGTAAAAAGAGTCATGAGTTTTGATTCTCTCAATAGATACTGGAGAGCCTATCGTAATGGTTTCGTTCTCAGCCTGGCAATTTGAAACTATACTGATTGCGAAGAGAAACGGAACGAATAACTTAAAGCCATTGACGGTCATCAGAAGGTCCTCTTATTTAGGACTATTTGGTTCTTGATTACCATATAAGGATAGCTCATATCCCAAATATTTTGTCTTTTTACCTTACTCTTCCGTTTTGTTGAAAAGAATTCGCGGGGGCAGCTCCTGTAATTATCATTGATGTGTCATCTAGCAAATTACAAGAGCAGACCTCATGGGTTTTGCATAGGAATATATACCTTGTAAAGGACGCTTAACTCAGTGCGATTCGGATTAGAGCCTCCAGATGAAGGAAGAGCCATTATTTCAAGGAGATGAAATGATGACTCTTATGGTACTTATAGATTCAGTCTAATTAGTACATTGCAGCAGAAGTTTCTCTGTACATACTGTTGATAATTTCTGGCCCGTCAATTTTCTCATGGCCCTGTCTCACGATGATTAGATTTTCGGAGGGGGAAACAATCACTACTTGGCCGTTGTTTCCTGACGCTGCATAAAGATCGGAAGGGGCATCAGGAAAAATGATACCTGTTTGTTCGGCATTATTGCTAATGGCTGGGTGACGCCAGGTATCGTTTGCCCCGGTATTAATCCACCATAGAAAGCCGTAAGCATCATTAAGAGTTGACCCCGGAGATATTGCCTCGGTCACGTAGCTCTGCGGTAGAATCTGTTGCCCGTTCCAGTTACCGTCGTTGATAAACAAATACCCAATCCGTGCCATATCTCTTGCTACAGTGCGTAAATGTGAGGGCATAATCATTTGCCCCTTATTATCGGTAAACACCGTCGTGTTGTTCATGCCAAGAGGTTCAATCAGAGCTGTAGCAGCAAAGTCGGCGGTTTCCTGTCCTGTGGCCATACTGAGTACACGATCCAGATTCTGAATCGCCAGATTATTGTATCTCCATACTGTGCCCGGTGTGTGCTGTTGACCACGGCCAATTGCGTACCCCGTCATGTCACTTTTTCCGATGGAATTCTCTTTTCTAAAGTGCCAGTTGTCCGAAAATTGGCTAAAGCGCCGACCGGAATCCTGCGCTAATAGTTGCTTAATTGTAACGGGCTCGCTTGAGTTATTTTGCCACTCCGAAATATAATCAGAGGCCTTGTCATCAATGCTCAGATACCCCATGTCCTGAGCTATCCCTACGAGTATGGAAGTAAATGACTTAGTCACAGACCATACATTCTTTTGAGGTGATGTCTGGCCTAGACCATTCCAATATTCTTCCCAGATAATATATCCGTCATGGATAACGATCAGGCTGTCTGAATTGATTGACTCCGCATAAGTCGAAACATTTTGGAGGAGCGTTGGATCAAAATTATGATTGTCAGGCAAGTCAGTTTGCCATTCCGGAACCGGAAATACCGGGTCTTGGGCATAGCCGGGAAAGCTAATAAAGAATACAAGAGAAATTGCAATAAGAGGTTGGATCAATTTACACCCCTTTTTAAATTGCAGTAATTTTTTGGAATTATTCATGTTTATCTCCTAATTTCTTCATCCTCCGCTTGATGCGAAGGTGAATTAGTTATCTATTGTTGTTTTTGAAATTTCTCCATTCTCTACTACTGTCCATTCTTTTCCCTGTAGCGCCCCAACCACCAACTCACTGTAAATAGGGCTCCAAAATCGTGTAAAGTGCCTTGATTGAATAAAAACAATCAAGGCGTGACTAGGTTAGCAAGTGCGCCGAGTGTAGTTGCTTCCTATTTTTGACAAAGTGTAACAAGATATTTCAATAGCCTTATTGGAAATAAATTGATACAAATATTTCAGCAAACGTGCTACTAATTCGCTAGTCGAGGTGAATAAAATACGTCCGCACGATAGCCAGAACTTTCAAAAGGTGGTGAGCACCGGTTATCAGAATGATAAGAAGATTAAGCAGGTGTCCCATGGATAACATTCCCCAGCGCATCCTAATAGTGGAAGATGACGAGAAGCTTAGATCCTTATTAGAGCGCCATATCCGAGAGCATGGTTTCGATGCGCTCGGCGCAGAAGACGGCGTGCAAATGGCAAAAGTACTTGTGCGTACCCACATCGACCTAATCGTGCTTGATATTATGCTACCTGGAGAAGATGGCCTTACACTCTGTCGCGATCTTAGGGGGCAAAAAAATGATGTACCGATTCTGATTCTGACTGCAAAGGGGGATGATTTGGACCGTATTATCGGCTTAGAAATTGGAGCTGATGATTACTTGGCAAAGCCATGTAATCCTCGAGAGTTGGTGGCCCGAATTAAAGCAATACTAAGGCGAACAGGGTCCAGGATATCCGGTGCGCCCATTGCAGAAGAAAGCCAAGTCTACTACTTTGGCCCTTTCTCACTAAATCTTTCAACGCGTCAGTTGTTCAAAAAAGACGATAACTTGTATATATCCACAAGTGAGTTTGCTTTGCTTGCAGTGATGGTGAAATACCCTAAAGTAACCTTAAATCGCGACCAGTTGATAAGCCTGACTAAGGGAAGAGATCATGCAGCTTTTGAACGCTCGGTAGATATTCAAATTTCTCGGCTTAGAAAAATAATTGAGAATGACCCGTCTAAGCCTCGTTATATTCAAACAGTATGGGGAACGGGTTATACCTTTATTCCCGATGAAGGGGGTGACGGTGAAGCCTAGTTTAGATACAGCTTTCACGCGAACTTTCCTATTTTCTATCGTTTTGACACTCATTATTGTGTCTATCGTCTGGGGAGTATTTCGTTATTTGGCAGCACAGCCTATGGCTTATTATCAGGCTCAATCGATGGTCGCCAAATACTTACTAGTCGAGCAGAATTTTCATAGCCCGACAAAGGAACTTACTTTCCACTATTTGCTTGTTAGCCAACCAGAACCGCGCAATGAATTGCAGTTTTATTGGCAGAAAGTGAAGGAAGAGATTCAGCGAAGCTTGCCTCAGGGCATCCAAATTACGCATAACGAACAAGGTGAAGAAATCTACCTATGGTTAGAATCAGTAAACAGTCCGGGCCACTGGATTGGATTACAACTATCACAAAAGAGGAGCTTATTTCCTTATTATGGGTGGTCATATGTATTAGCGGTATTAATTCTATCGTCAGTTCCATCCTATATTTTTGCTCGAACCTTGAGTCTACCATTTGCTAAATTGTCTGACGCGGCGGAAGTCATAGCGGGAGGAGGCATTCCAAAGATAGAACCACGCTATTGGCCTTTAGAAGCGAAAAAATTGGCAGACACGCTTAACATTTCAGCACTAAAGTTAAAGGATCAGACAGCCTCAAAAGAGGAAATGTTGCTTGGAATATCGCACGACCTAAGGACACCTTTAACTAGAACACGTCTGGCTGTTGATTTCTTACATAAACACGAACCGCCGCTGGTTGAAGGTGTTTTTGCGGATATAGATGAGATGAACTTGATTATTGATCAATTTATTTCGTTTGTGCGCGAAGGTAAGGCAGAGAAAATTGAATTAGTGGATGTCAACGAGTTGGTTAAGGCTGAGTCGGAAAAATTTAACGATATTAAACTGAAACTAACTGCTACTTTTGAAGCGCCAATTAGCCCGGTATCACTCCGACGAATGTTGAGCAATCTGATATCAAATGCGATTAGACATGGTATACCTCCTATTGAAATTTATACTGAAAATGATGGTGTTGGGTGGTCGATTACCGTAGTAGACATGGGTAAGGGGATTCCAGAGGATTTGATTGAAGAGATGATCAAACCGTTTAGAACTGCGCAAGCAACTGGCACCAACGGCAAAGGTGGGTTGGGACTCGCCATCGTCGATCGAATTGTAGGAAATCAGGGAGGTAAGCTAGAATTCGGACATCACGGAAACAAGGGGTTTGCGGTTAAAGTTAGTTTTTCCAATAGGGCTTAATCAGTTGCTGGCCCATAGGGTTTAGTTATGGATCAAGCTTTTGTTGGCGCGTAATTGCCCCAGTATGTGACACCCTGCTCTATATTTAGTCATTAAAAACAATAAGGGGTCAAAGCCGAATGGCACTAAGTTAAGCCTTTTTACCATACTTTTTCCCTCTATGCTTGACCTCTTTCATCTCATGCCTAGGTTTAGTTAAACTCTGGTATGACTTGGGCCTTCGTTTGACTACTCTTGGCTCTTTTCTTCCTGGCCGCTCAGGAACAATATAGCCAATTATCGACCCATAGAGGAGACTAATAAGTCGAATAATCTCACTCTTTCCTGGCCGTGCTTGATCTAAGCTTGGCTCTCATTGCCGCACTGCTTGTACGCAGCCTTTGAAACTGATTCGGCTAGGTTTTTTCTCTTTACCGATGACAGCATCAACCATGAGATTTCTGATGCAGTTATAAACAATAAAGTGCATCAGAATCTCTTTGCGTACCATCTCCGGTGTTTTGCAGCGTAAAATATCCATACCCAAGGTCGTTTTGATATCGGCAAAATTGAGCTCAACATCCCGCCTTTTATAATACAGCTCAACAATGTCACTGGCCGGATATTTCTCTGCGTCAAGCAACGTCGTGACAATGTAGAAAGAGGTAACACGAAAACCTGGTTGGTCAACGGAGACTTTAATTTGTCGAAGTGGAAAGGTTTCTGGCAGACCTTCCCAGTCTTCTTGTGAATAGCTTGAATTTTTATGTCTAACCGGTCTTTTCCAGTGAATAAGCAGGCCGTCATTACCTAGTATTTTCGATGCTTCAGAAGCCGTAACAGTGGACTTCTCAGTTTTTGGTGACGCTGTTGCGGCCAGAGCTCTTGGTTCTCAGTCGTGTCTGGCATGCTGACACCTGTTCCATCAACAACGACAACTCGCCGTCTATTTAACCTAGAGGTATCAGTAATAGACTCTAATCGATTCGCTGTGTGCTTGAATATTAATTCAAGACTAGATATATCTAGATTTTTTCGTGCTTGGCAATACGCAGCCGTTGATGAGGAAGGTAAAGCCTGCGACTTCATGGCAGCAAAGGCTTGTAGTTTTTGAACGACTTCTTTACACCCGCCATCAGCGTCTATGACTTGTGAGAAAAACGCCCAAAATGTATTTTCTTTACTAAAGAATCTTCGGCGACTCTGTACGCCAGATTCAGAAGGAGTGAGATGTTGGTTTGGTATAAATTTACCAAAGCATTCACTTAACTGACTGAACGTTTTTTGTTTTAGTTGTATCATTTCTTCAGCCCATTTTTGCTGGGCTGAACGAGGTTTTCTGCGAAGAGTTTGTAAATGAAATCCAGGGAATAAAGGCCTAGTATTTTGCATGGCCAATTATGCCATTACGCTATTATATCTTCAGGTTTTTCGAATGCTAAAGGGCCTTAACTTAGTGCCATTCGGGTCAAAGCCCTTTTCTAGCGCTTGAATAATTAACTTAGTAGGTGGCGTTTTTTGGCGGAGCGGTCACTTAAGCTCAGGGCCTGCTGAGTCATATTGTCATATTCATCGCTTCTAATGCTGCGCACTAAAAACCAATTGCAAATGTGCACCTTGATTATGCTCTTGGCAAAGCACTTCGATGCTATAAAGCTGGCAAGCATAAAAGAGTGTTTTTAATTCAAAGCCAAATTTCGACGTAGCGACAAGCTGGGCTTCAAGCTGAGTTAAATCTTGAATAAAGGGTAGTGTGGCGGTGTTAGAAAAACTGAAATTGAGAGACGAGGCTTCGGGTTGGTAGCTGAGAGTAACGTTTTGTTCAGCTAAGAAGCTATCATCTGACTGATGTAGTAAAACATAAAAAACAGACTCCACTAAACCGTTAAACAAGGCCTCGGGCATCGATGAAGAATCGTTTACGCTCTTCTCAATGCTCACTTTCAGACGCTTAGGTAATTGTCCTTTTTTAGGCAGAGCATGACTGCAAAGTGCCTTGATACTTTTTGAAGGTGAAGCAAGCACCCGTTTTTTATTAGTAATGAGCCTAAGTTTATTAACCAGTTTATTAGCATTGTCTGAAATGTCGTACAAATCAGCAGACGAATCCTCAATATCCTCACGATTAAGCACCTCGGCATTTTCCAAAATCTGCGCAACGGTTTGAACACCATTAAGCGCATTCACTAACTCGTGAATGAAGGTAGACAAAAAAGCGTTATCGACTTGAGTCACTCGCTATACCTGAGGTTGTGAATAGAATATATGACTTCTTTGATCTGATTAAAGTCCCAAGGTTTCTCAATGAATTTTTGAATGATATCCAGCTTGGAAGACTCAGAAAGAAGAGTATCAATTTCTTCCGAATTGGCAGAAGTGAGGGCCCGAAAAGTATGCGGATGACTGGCTTTAACCTGAGTAAGTAACTCATCTCCTTTCGTGTGAGGCATGCGCTGATCAGAGATGATGATGTTTATAAAGGAGTTCTCTTGCGCCAATAACTCAGTAGCCTCTAAAGCAGAGAGTGCCGTAAACACCTCAATATCCTGAATCTTAGAAAAATAACGTTTGAATACTTTGCAGTTCATTGCGTCGTCATCGACAAAGAGAATTGTTGTTTTAGGGGGCATGGTTATTTCCATATTCTACCGACTAAGTAGTCGATAATAGTATCTGGTGTCGCATCAGTCGAAAAAATCGATGCCGGAATTTCAATATCCAATTTATATTCCATCACTGCAGATAGCTCAACACTGAGCAGGCTATCTATTTCTTGCTCTTTTAAACTCCCATCAAATTTAAGGCAGAAGTTTGATGGAGGTTCAAGAATCGATTCTATTTCTTGAGTTAATAATGTTCGCAATCCAGAGCTGAGATCTTTTTTTGACGCAAATGCACTTAGATCAAACTTTGGGATATTTTGGTCTAATTGAAATCCAGAAGAAGTATCAAAGGTTTTAAGCTTCTTGAAAAGTGAGTGATCAATGTTTTTGGACTGAAATTGAGTTGTAAAGTTGTTCCATTTAATTTCGGAGTGAATGAGTATAGGTTCTGGACGTTGGAGCATGCCAGTATAATGCACGATAAACAGATCCAATGGCAATGCAGAGATAATATCCATTTTTGAGAATAGACTTCTTTGAAATTCAGACGCCATTGAGGTGTCTTTATATGGTCCAAATAATAGCGTTTTGCTAGGTAATCCATGCTGTATTCGTCGATATGAGAGCGCTTCGAGATAAGCATTTGCTGCCGCATAATTTGATTGTCCTGGCGATCCCAGTATTGACGATATGGATGAGATGAGAATGAACTTCTCTAGCTCTATATGTCGACTAAGTTTATGTAGGTTTTCAGCACCTTTACATTTTGCATTAAAAGTAGATTGAAACTGTTCGGCATCTTGATGTGAAAACATGCCGTCATTAATTTCTCCTGCAGCATGAATAATAGAACTAAGTGGAAAAAAGTTTTTTTCCAGATGCTCAAATAATACTTTAAGCTGTTGTGAGTTTGTTATGTCTGTTTCAAAGTAATGAATATTTTCTTGTGATGAAATTAGTGCTGATAGGGATGGGCGAAGTAGATTGGACGCGCTTCTGGAAAGTAAAATGACGTCATGTGTTTTCGAGTAATATTTCGCTAGCTGTTCTGCGATGAAACCGGAACCACCAGAGATTAAAATGGATTTAGTTAGCTTAATATTCTTGTTATTTGGCCATTGAATGGCAACTTTACCAATATGCTTTGCTGAACTGATTAAATGGAAAGCAGGTTCAATGTTGTAAATATCATACAAACTCAACGGTGCAGCTAAATTATAAACCTGCTTCTGATCATATATATAGTTAAGCCGATTTTCTACTTCGCCAGGGTTAGCTTTTGAATACGCTTCTAAATCAAACTGAATATAGGTGATATCTGGTCTGAGTTCGAAAACAGTCTGTTTATTCTTACCGCTACTCTTCGTGTAATCGATGAAATAACCACCCAATTGAATACACTCAAGCGTTGCTTTTACTGATTCACTTGGCAGAGTAAATAAAGCAATAAATACATATTCAAACTCAACTTGCTTTTCAAATTCGGCCTTAAATTTATTACTTCTTGAATCTGCATGAGCTGTAATTTCTTTCGATAATAGATAGTGTTTTTTGTGAATACCATGACTAGTCACATAAATTGAGGTGTTTCGAGATGAAAAATAGGCAAAGGCGAAACTACCTAATCCACCAGAAGCAGTATGAATCAATATTGATGACTTTGGTGGAATGTTTATATTTGCTAGAGGTATAGAAATACTTAAGGAACAAACTGGTAGTGTGGCTGCAGTAGCTAAATTTAAGTTTTTACAAACAGGCACAGCAAACTCTGAAGCCACATTAATATGCGAAGCGAGGGATTCGAAATACAGCCCCGCAACCTTTTGTCCTTCTTTTAAATTTCGTACGTTTGACCCAGTTTTGGTTATGATGCCAGAATACTCACAACCTAAACGCAAATCATTTCCAGGATATTGCCCTAATATTTTAAGTACATCTCTAAAATTAAGCCCTGAATAACATACTTGTATTTGTACTTCATTTTCTAAAGGCGGAGCTAATTCGAAGGTTTGGAGACTAAGTTTATCTAAATGGTTATTTTGGGGGGCAGTAAGTTTACAAGGAAACGTGGGGATGTTTATTTCTCGTAATGCTACTGCTTTGTTTAATTCAGGAACAAAACGGGATTGGCATCGTAAGACAACAAGCTGCTCTTTTGCTTGATTTACGGTGACATAATAAGAATGTAGTTCTAAAAAAATTGCGCTAACAGTCTTTTCAGTAGAGTTTGTACTATCTACATCAATAATTCTAAAGTTGATTGCATGAAACTCGAAACTCAGTGTTCGAATGAGTGCTCTTAACTGCTCGCCTTCCTTATTATTTACTTTATGTGATGGGTGGACCCGTTGCTCTTGTAGGCTCAATATTACAATATTAATATCACGCTCTAAAAAAGATTGTTCACTCAGAAGTCTTAATAGCTCTTTTAGGGAATCTACGAATTCAAAGAATGAATACTCGTGATACTTCTCGAAAATAAGCGTGACAGGGATCTTTATTTCTAGCAACGAAGGTGTTAAAAAGTTGTGGAAGTCAGCACTTGTATCAATAATTCTGCTAGATGAATAGCCTTTAGTTTTTGAAATATAATCGAACAAATGTTCAATAATACCTCTGCCTGTTTTTAGGCAAATAAATTGCACGTTACTTTTAATATCAGGAATAGCGTCGAGAGAAAGCGGGCACTCTTTCCACTTTGATATGTATAAGTCTTTTGGTGCTGTAGATTGTGAATCACATTTAGGTAGAGGAATGCGGACTAGTTTAGCCCCTTGATAATGGCAAATAGCTGTATCAGTTTTGTCGTATATTGTTGCATCGAAAATAATCTCTGATTTGATCTCGTGCTGAATCTTGACGACACAATATTTAGGTGATGAATCACTATTAGTGAAAATTATCTGGTTGATTTCACTGGGAACAAAAATATAATTCTCACTAATTGTGCTTTGTTTTAGATGCCTACAGGCAAAACTAATGCACTGGAAAGGCATGTCCAATGTACTCGCCTGTTTTAAAAATGAACTGTCTGACGAATAATAGGCGATATAAAACTCACCTATCTTGGTTATATTGCTGAGACTTTTGAATGTTCCAGTATAATTGAGCCCAGTTTCGTACAAGTGACTATAAAAATTAGTCTGGCATTCAGTGATTGACCGTTCTGAATTGATAATGTTAATAGTTTCTATATTTGTACTATTAGACGGTGTGTACTCGGCAGAAGCCACCATCTTAAAATTGGGGTATGTTGAATTTTTAAGATAAATCGTGGCCAGTGTTAAATTTTTGTTTTGTTTTAGATGAACTTGTAAAGTTAGGCTGGACTGTTTCAGCTCTATCAAGGATGAGGGAAGCTTAAATTTTTGGAATTCATTCTTACCATCAACAGCATGTGATAAGAGTGCTAGGTACTCTGCAGCTGGTATTATCGGAGTGACATTAATCTTATGTCCCGATAGTTTTTGAATTTCTTTTGGTGTGTATTCTTTTTCGAATAAGGCCGTCCCATCTGGAAGGGATGTTTCTAATGACCAAAAGTTATCGTGTTTCTTTGTTTTTGGCGAGACATTATATTGATTAATATCAATCCAATATTTTTTCTTATCGAAGGGCCAAATCGATAAAGGTTGTTGTTCTGATTTATCGGAGATATTTATCTGTTTTGTGGAGTCTTCAAAATAGATGGTTTTAAGTTGAGCGAGTAATTCAGTTATTTTTGTAAAAGTGAGAGTCTTTTTGAAGTGAAAGTAAGTACTTCTAAGTTCGATTAACTCAAACACTTTATCCCTATTCAATTCACTTTTTTCAAGTAGATTGACATAGTGTTGTGCAAGTACTTGTAAGTGTTTTTCAGAATAGCTCGAAATAGTAAGTGAATCTTCTTCAAGTGTACTTAGCTTAATGTCTTTGTTGTTTAGGTGAGTGTTGTCTGGGTGCTTATTGACTGAGTTAAACGTATGAGATTTTAAAATAATGTGTGAGTTAGTTCCGCTAAAACCATAACAACTTATACCTGCATAAATACTATTTTTATTATCCAAGTTGACTTTTGACTTCGAATAAATGATGCCAGAATTAAACCGGTCTTCTATGAACTGAGGTTTTTTTTGTCTGTTGGCAGGTATTTGTCGGTGCTTCATAGTCAGTATTGTTTTGACAATACTGACTAAACCAGAAACCGTTTCAGTATGACCAACAATGGATTTACAAGCACCTAGGTATAATGGATTGTGTTTGTTACGTTGTTTGAAAATAGTATTAATGGCGTCCACTTCAGCTTGGTCACCTACTTGCGTGCCTGTGCCATGCGTTTCTATATAAGAAAGGTCATTACTAGAAATACCTGCTTTCAAAATAGCTTTTTGAATACAGTCAATTTGGGCATGGGAATTTGGCGTGGTTAAGGTATTCATCTGGCCATCATGGTTGACTACCGAGGACTCAATCGTCGCATAGATTGTGTTTTTATCTGATACCGCTTTTTCAAATGGTTTCAATAATAATGCTATAGCGCCTTCTGAACGTACATAACCATCTGCTGATGACTCAAAAGGTTGGCATTGAAAGGAGGGGGATAGCATCCCAGC
>Ga0209184_1001050_pt1 | contig 20876 bp, 17 predicted proteins | sample EN8Hudsemesocosm_2_FD_184627 | JGI IMG/M metagenome (GOLD analysis project Ga0209184, IMG submission 184627) | Methane-oxidizing microbial communities from mesocosms in the Hudson Canyon - EN8C Hudson Canyon (SPAdes) (version 2) | ecosystem: Environmental > Aquatic > Marine > Cold seeps | place... | reverse complement strand
TACTCATACATAAAAACTTTTTTAAGGCGAATACGGATATCGTTGTTAACATTGGTCCTGGGACCAGTAAAGTTGGCGAACAAGTCAACAACATACTGTTTGATTCGAATCGAATTGAAGCCAGCGGTGGGGAGAATCAAGTCGCGCTTGTTTTATCCTCCCATCATTCTACAGTTAGTAATAATCAGTTTGTGCAAACCTTTGATGAAGGTGAAGGCGAGGCGAGTGAACGGTCACACTGGAACGCAGTAGTGATTGGGCAGGCCAGAAATGAACCTGCCTATGCAGATAACAATTGGGTCGTTGGCAACATAGCCTATATAAATGGATCATCCGACTTTGTCGGTCTGAACGCTGAGTCAAACGGCGCAAATATACAGTACAATCGAATGTGTTCTGGAGACGCGCCTAGCTTTGTCGATCTCAATGACCCCACGGTGACATACACTGCTGGGAACAACTATTGGGACTGTACTCAGCCTGATATTCATCTAAGCTTTGATGACGCAACGGCTCCCTCACTTGATAACGTGAGTGGTACTTTAGCCGAAGTAAATGGTGGGCCCGTTCTTCAAGTAGGAGGGGTGAATACGGCAATGTCATTTAATTCGGTTGGTGACGAAATCATTATTCCGGACCCCATGAGTGAGGTCGATAACACTGAAGCGTTCAGTTTGATGACATGGATAAATGTTGCAGATTTCAGTACCGGTGGTGAGGCATTTGGTCGACCTAGAGTAGGCAGACAGGGAGATGTGTCATTAAGCTTTGATACGGAAGGGCGTGCGATTTTTTACCTAAATTCGCTACACTTTCAACCAGGTATTACGTTATCAACCAACGAGTGGGCCCACCTTGCGCTAACGTTCAACCTTAAGAGCCGGCTGGCAAAAATTTATCTAAATGGTAGTGTTGTATATGAATATGCTGTTCCGGAAAGCTCTGACTTATTTTTCAGCACTGGGCAAGAGTTCCGATTAGGTGTTGGGCAATGGCGATCTGGTTCAAAGCATTTTTCAGGATCGCTTGATGAGTTCAGGTTTTATAATACGGAATTATCAGCCGAGGTTATTTCTCAGCAAGTTCAATTAGAGCTAGGGCAGTTTTACTAGACATATCTGAAAAATCCGGCAGTTCAGCAAGCTTTAATGGGCGATGTTGAACTCGTCGGTAGACAGTCATGTACGATCTTTCTATGACAAAATAGCAACAACTCGAATGCTGTTATCAATGGCTTGTTTGTCCCTGTAGGAACATCTTACAAAGGCGATACTATCCAGTTCAGTGTGTATCGCTCTACGCAAAAACAGTTAAAGTTTGAGGAGCTAGATAATACTTACGCTTTTTCTAGCTGAGAGCAAATTTTTGGAGCTGCTGAATACAAACTAGTGTAATGGGATAAGCCCGTCATTAGCTCAAGTTTCGAGGCGGCCGGCATATTATCATTTAAGTATTGAGCCATGCTAACAGGAGACCAATTATCACTGGTACCATGCCATATGTAAGTGCTAGCACTGCATTTGAAAACAGATTCTCTCCAGGGTGTTACATACTGCTTAATTTCTCTTATATAGCCTTTAACGTTGGTATTAAAGCAATGTATTAAAATTGGGGTAATATAAGCTTTAAATTCAGTGGTTTTTGATAGTGATTTGTCTTCGCCCATTGCGCTAGAAAATAACATTTTGAATAAAGCGCTGGGGGCAATTTTGGCTAAAAAAGTTTGCCAATATGATAATAGGGTGAAAATAGTTGTATGCTTTATTGCGATAGAAAATATCATTTCTCCTGCCATACCACTTAGAAAGTCAGCAGCGTCGAGTGGTGCAGCGGAAGATATAAGATGTAGCTCGCGAACAGTGCCTTCTAAATAAACACTAGTTTCAATGGCTGCATGACAACCGATTGAAAAACCAATTATGTCAACTTGCCCGCCATTAGCTTTACCGATAATAACGTTAGCTAAATACTTATAATATTCCTTATTTTGTAAGGATGAATCAATTGAAAATCGATCATAGCAAATAATATTTAATTTGTGATTTTGAGCATGCTTGTCAAAAATTGAGCTTTCTTCAGGTGAGCCTGGCGCCCCGTGAAAATAAATAACGGTTTTGTCTTTAGGGTTTCCATACTCTAAGTATTTCAAATTGCTTTATCCTATCATGCTTTCTTTATTGAAGTTTTCTAACTTACAAACTTAATTTAATGGAAATGCTATAGTTACTCAAGCGGTTGATTTTGATCAGTACTGTACGCCAATAAAGCTAACGCTAATGAAAACAATAGAAGTAATAATAAGCGTAAAAATAGTTAATGATATAAAAAACTGTTTTATCCAGAGATTTTTTTCAAAAACAATATAAGTTGAAATCATTAAACCTACCGTTGCACCAAAAAGGGCTCCATCAAGCATATAACCTAGTTTTGCTAAACCATGACCGCTATGCCCAACATCGTCAACTAAAAAAGGAAGCAAACCTATGCTATTAAGAAAAGGGAAAAATACCGCAAAAGAAATTACGAATAAAAGTGCAGCTAATACAATTAAGATTACTTTTAACAATATATTCATATAGATATGATCATATAAGTAGAGCAGGGCAAGCCTACTCTTCCTTGTGGGTGAAGCTGTTTAAATACCATACTCACGTTCAACTTTTGAAATACGGACGCGAAAGGAAGAGTACCATTTCTCGCGCCCTAAATGCTGCTTCCGGGTCTATTGCAGCATAAATCATGGTGCACGTGAGTATTCCAGAAATTAGCATTATCCATTTAATGTTCTTGGTAATGAAATTCAATGTGATTATCCTAAGAGTTGTTGTATTGCCTAAAAGCGTATTCAAATGATTCAATAGTACTATCACTTTACAATTTATATTCTCGGTACAAACCCTTTAATTAAATATTTATATCACGACTTTTCAACTACAAGCGGCCAGAAAATTATTAAAATTGCTCGTTGATTTTACAATCGATGACCTAGCTCGAATAACCTGTCATTATTACTCGGACTTGCCGACAAAAATAGATATTTCTTTGATTTTTATGGACAAAAGAGTAATGCTTCAAATCGATCATAAAACGATACTCATTGTCGAGGACGACATTAAACTGGCCTGCCTGATCAAAGATTACCTAGTTGACCACGGGTTCGAAGTACATCATGCCGAGAATGGTGAAGAAGGTCTAAAGCTTGCACGGAGTATAAACCCAGACTTGGTTATTCTTGACCTAATGATGCCTCTTATGGATGGCTTGTCGGTTTGTCGTCATATGCAGAATTGGTTCAATGGCCGTATCGTTGTTCTGACGGCCAGTGACGAAGATATGGATCAAGTCGCCGCGCTTGAAATGGGCGCGCATGACTATGTGAAAAAACCAATCCATCCTAGGGTATTGCTTGCCCGTATTCGTGCATTGTTGCGACGTGATGAAATTCGCCCCGACCAAATAGCCTCTACTCAATCAGCAGCAAGCCTTGAGCAGAATAATAGCCAAACAAGGAATGACGAATATATATCCTACGGCCAACTATCGCTTCATAAAGGGCGTCGCCAAACACAACTGAATGGCAATTTCATACCTCTAACCGAAGCCGAGTTTGAGTTATTATGGTTTATTGCCAACAACCCCGAACAGCCCTTGTCACGAGACCAAATTATGAAGGAACTAAGAGGCATTGAACACGATGGTTTGGACCGGGCAATTGATAACCGAATAGTCGCATTGCGCAAAAAACTTGATGATATCAAGGGACTACCAAGACGAATTATTACAGTACGAGGCAAAGGCTATATGTTTGTCACGGATCAATGGTAACTAGTTTGAAGACAAAGTCTGACAATTAACGACAAAACAGAGATATGATTACCAATCGACAACGCTCATACTACGCAATTTCTTAAGACCTGCTTGGCTTTCTATTTGCTAAATTATCTCATTGGGAAGTTCTATGTTAAAACTTTTCGTTTCCTTCTACTTGTTGCTTCTTGCTGCATACCTAGTCGATTCACAGGTGATCGACCCTATAATGATTTCAACCTACCAGGACGCGTTAGATGAAGATCTAGCCCGTGATCACCGAGGAACCTTTATTTTACTAGAAACACTTCACCCTTCTTTGTCTGTAACACAATGGGAACAACTATTAGAGAAGATATCAAACGAATCAAACCTTCCCATTGAAACACGACCAATAGCCCAATGGCCGCTTCCCGAAGAAGCGCTGAAAGCACTTTACAAAGGAGAAACTTGGGTAGAGGATTGGGAGGAAGATTTAGTCTATCGCCTAATTGAGGGCAATATTGTGGCGCGCATTGGCCCTATGGGCACCATTGAAAGTGCGATGGATGTTGAAGGTCTGGATCAGTTTTTTCTGTTCGTAGCGCTGGGGCTCTTTACACTATTGGGAGCGGGCTGGTTACAGTATCGACTGCAAAAGCTTGAGCAGGCAACCATTCAATTTAGCAATGGGCAGTTAGGTTTTCGAGCACCCACTGGCTATCTGTCAGTTGGGCGTATCAATCAGGCTTTTAATTCAATGGCAGAACGTCTGGAACGTCTATTCTTAAGCCATCGACATTTAACCAATGCGGTCTCACATGAATTACGATCCCCTATCATGCGTATTCGCTTTCAACTAGAAATGCTATCTGACGCAAAAGATGATGAAGCCCGTCAACCTCATCTTATCGGTATTTCGGATGACATCGATGATATGGACACGCTAGTTGATGAAATGCTGAGTTATGCTCGTATGGAACGAACTGAACCTTTGCTTCAGCTAGATAATATTAACCTGCATTCTTGGTTGAAAGAACAATGCAAGCACTTGGCATGTGAGGTCGCCACATCCATTGAGCTTGAGCTGTCGCCTGAACCCATTCAGGTTGAAGCTGATCCGGTGCTAATGGCAAGGCTATTTCGAAACCTAATTTGTAATGCAGAACGATTCGCTCAGCATCGCATAGTGGTGGGAATTGCCTCAGACAATCAATCCTGCCGACTATGGATTGATGATGATGGGCCTGGAATTCCAGAATCGGAGCGAGAAGGCTTGTTTGAGCCTTTTGCTCGATTAGAAGAAAGTAGAAGCAAGAAGCACGGAGGGTTTGGCTTAGGGCTCGCTATTGCCGCACAAATAGCTCGCTGTCACCGAGGCACCCTCGATATACAAACCAGCGCTTATGGAGGCTCTCGAATGTTACTGACCTGGCCCATAACGACAGCGCTCGACACAAGTACGACATAAGTACGACATTAATTTCTTAATTTTTTCCTCATAGTTAAATCTGAAATTTATGGTTTGGTTCATCAATTGAGCCAGCGATATCTCATCATGTAATAAAAAGGAAAATATTATGTTGAAATTCGGATTATTTTTACCTATATCCCTATCTCTACTCGTTATCTCAGGCTGTTCTGATGACAAAGATCCTGCCTCACCCTCGGGTCCAAAACTGACCGACTTTAATGGTATTTGGGCACAAGAAGGCACGGGTTTAGTCATGAGTATTGATAGCGATACGGTCACAACCTACCAATATACGCGTGCGACTTGCAGCCAACAACCTAGTATCTCATCAGGCAAAGCAAACAAAGAATATACGCGTGCACAAAGTGAAAATGACCAAAGCTTTTCTGTCATAAAAGCTGATTCCCACGAAATAAATCGAATAACATTTAATAAACAGGACGACTTACCAGTACCGTGCTTAAACCCTCAAAATAGCAAAGCTTATAATCCTGAATTTATGTTTAAGCATTTTTGGAGTTTTTATCATGACTATTACGCTTTTTTTGGCCAAAGAGAGGTGGACTGGGATGAGCAATACCAACTCAATCGTTCAAAAGTAAGCGAAAATACAAGCGGGCCAGAGCTGTTTGCCGTGTTTGAACACATGCTTAGTCCGCTGGATGATGGTCAAGTTCGGTTATTGGCAGAAGTCGAAGGCGAAAGCGTTGAGTATTTGCCTGAAGTTTTAAAGGGATATGACCGTTACGCTGAATTTATTACAGAGCAAACAGATCTCAGCTCATTTGAAAGTTATGCTCTTCTGATTGAAATATTTACCGATACACTTGAAGACATGTATGCGATAGAGTCTTTTGAACATCACCAGATTTTAGACGAGACAAACTTGGTCTCTTGGGGGGTGTTAGAAAACAATATTGGTTATTTACAGGTGAACGCCATGACATTGTTTACCGGTGACAATGAAGCGACTCAAAAAGAAGAGCTGCGGTCGGTGGAAAAGGTCATGGCCAAGGCAATGAGCGTGTTGAATAAGACGAATTCTTTGATTGTTGATGTTCGTTTTAATGGGGGAGGGTATGATTCTATCGCTTTTGCCATTGCCAGCCGGTTTGCTGATAAACAGCGGCTAGCCTATCGTAATCAAGCTTACAATACCGGAAGTTTAACCGAGCTAAGAGATTTCTATGTAGAGCCTCATGAAGACGGTACGTATACTAAGCCTATTACACTCATCACTGGCCCGAATACGGCAAGTACTGCAGAATTATTTACTTTTGCGATGCGCTCGCTACCCCATGTAAAACACATCGGGCAAGCCACGAAAGGTAGTCATTCAACTACAACGTCCATCGAATTAAGTGAAGGATGGGAAGCGGATATTCCATTTGAAATTGTGCAAGATCCAGAGGGTCAAGTTTATGACGCAACCGGCATTCCTCCAGACGTTCTTGTTCCTGTCACCAGTCTAAGTAGCCAAACATTCGCGAGTTTTCCAGCGATCGCCGAAGCGATGAAAGACTATGGTGTAACTTATGAAGTCTCTCAAATAGAATTTGAACAAGAGGTGAGTGAGATTCTAGAAACCGCAAAAATACCGGGGTTTAGTGTGTCATGGATCAGTGGTGATACGCTACTGGGTCAAACATCCTTTGGTTATGCTGATTTGGAAACTCAAAGACCGGTGACGGCTAACACCCCTTTTACATTAGGCTCTATTAGCAAAACCTTTATAGGGGTAAGTATCGCACAGGCGTTGGAAGAAGGTATTTTCACCTTAGACGATTCCGTGAAAGACTTAAACCCGAATATGCCGATCAATTCACCGGACGAAACTCAAGATATTACCTTAAGGCATTTGGTCACTCATACATCAATCATTAACGATAGCGATTATTATGATTGCTCATATTATATTGAAAAAGACAAGAGTAGCTTGCTTGCATTTTTTGATGTGGAAGGCTGCCCAGACCCCGTTGAAACCAACCAAAGGGACTTTCTAAAAAGCTACTTAGGTGATGGTGGCCTGTTATACGATGCAGAAGAAAACTATACCGAGGTAGAGTCTGGTGAAATCTACAATTATTCCAATATGGGAGCAGCACTTGCGGCGGATACCTTAGCGAGTGCTACCGGTATAGATTTTGAAAGTTGGACAGAGCAACGTATTTTTCAACCGCTGGCCATGACTCAAACTCATTGGTTTAGAAGTCGTTATTCGGCGGAACAAGAACTACCCGCCACACGTTATGTCATCACAGAAGACGGTCAGATCTCTCTGCCTGAATACCAGTTGTCTACATGGAGTGACGGCGGATTAAAAACTAGTGCAACCGATTTGTCGAACTATTTATTGAGTATCGTAAAAGGTGGGGAGCTCAATGGTCATCGTATCCTTAGTGCATCCAGTGTTAGCAACCTGCTAGCTGGGCAAAGTGAACGTATAACGGATGAGGGCGAGTTGGGAATATTCTGGAATAACGACGGTACAATTTTTGGTCATAACGGCGTTGACCCAGGTACACTTTCAGAAATGCGGTACGACCAATACAATAAACTAGGTTTTGTCTTTATGATGAATGCGACGGATGTAAGGAGTGAATATGATGATGGCAGTTCTTTGTCTATCGATGACGCGTATGAAAAATTAGTAAAACTCGTTTATCATCGAGGCCTAACCCTAAAACGTGAACTGACAAGTAAATAGAAAAACTAAACCAAGAGAAGTTACTCGGTCTCACAAAACGAGTCGCTTCTCCTGAAATTAAAATTTATCCAGAGGGGTAGACTTCTCTCTGCCAAAAGTGAAACTTTTTATTTAATTAGCCGCTTCATTCCAGTATCAATAAACCTAATTTAACGCTATAGCAAGACAATACCAGTGAATACATTAAATTAATTTGTTGATTAAGTATTTCGTATATTACGAAGTTAAGAATTAAAGAAGAGATTGAATTGGGTAAGAAATATTCTAAACTTTCTGAATGAGAGAGCGGTGATTTAAACATATCAACCGATCTTAATTGGCAACTTAAGTGATACAAAGGCGCTTAGATAATGGCAAATTAAGCTTCAGGCTTCATTGTCTTAGTAAGAACTTCCTACAGACCAATTAACTTCGAACTGTATAATCACTAGCGTAATAGTCAAGCAGTAACGGATTAATTGAGGGTGCTGCACTTTGAAAAAATGATGCTGATGAGAAGAGTTAATGATGGTTCATGTTTTACGTATTGCAATGATAGGAATAATTGTTTTGATGACAGGGTGTGCCTCCTTACCTCAGCCTCAAGGGAATGACAGCTCTATGTTAGCTGTGTCGGCGAGTTCAACCCGGATTTTTGGTGATTTTCACCCTGAATTGCTGACCATAATAAGAGAAGAAGATGGCAAGGTGCTACCATTTGATGTAAATGACGGAGAATATTACTTTTTCGTCAATGTTCTTCCTGGTACATATAAAGTAAACAGTGCAGTCTTTATGAAAACAACGACAGTATCTCGTAGTAGTGGAGGGGAGGATTTTTCTGTGGGCTCTTCGGTGTCGATGAGTCAGGAAAATGCTATCCCATTAGGTGATGAGCAAATCAAAATGACCACTACTAGTGTTTTCCCAGGTACGGTAAATTTTATGGGCACCATTACATCAGAAGGTACGGCAAAGATTTTACCTCCAGGTGTGATTGATTTTAGCAATGTTTTAGTAGTGAATGATTCCAGTGAGCGTGAGCGTGCTTTGGCTTATATCAAAGAGTCGTTTGGCAGCTCAAATTGGGTCAAAAGGTTAGACAGATAAAAAAGCATATTTGGGGACAGTTCTTACATCTAGTACAGTTGTGGTACAACCTCAAATGCAAGATACGTTGCAATAAGTGTAATTTTAGTTTTTCCTGAGATTCATCGCTGTCTGATCATAATGCTGGGCTCTCGGTGAAAGTGCTTTTACCCTTTCTATTCTATCAGTTACAAATTTTTATCTATGACTCCATTTAAAAAATTACCAGACTCTGAAGAGAGCTACTTATATATATTCAATGGGATGAGCGTTTTTCTACGAAGATCATTCTATGCCGAATTGCATAAACATCATGCGATTCAAATCGTACTTAGTCTCGAGAATTCGTTTACTTTGATTTGTAATAATATTTGTCAAGAGTATGAAGCTGTGGTGATACCTCCTGATCAAATGCATCAGATCAAGGAATCAGATGGCTGGCACGCCACTTTACATATTGAACCAGAATCTCTAGTAGGGCGAAATTTGATTAGTTATTTGGGGCTTTCCGATCATGCTGTTTCTATTTCTATAGAGGAACTCTCGGCTTATCAACTTGATTTACAAGAACACTTACGTTCACCAGAAAATTACTTACAACTTAAAAATAAAACAACAACCTTTATTGAGTCTATTTCCAAAAAAGTAATTCTGGTACCAATAGATAAACGAATAAAGCGGATATTAGAATTGATTCAACAGCGGGCGATTGATGAAAATATCGGAGAGACTAATTTCTCTGATGTTCCATTATCAAAAAGTCGTTTGGCCCATCTGTTTGTCGAACAAACCGGTATTCCCATTAGTAGGTATATATTATGGGTAAAAATTAAAATCGCAATTGATTCTACCTTGAATGGTTATTCTTTAACCGATAGCGCGCAGATTGCAGGTTTTTCAGATCTTCCGCATTTAAGTCGAACATTTAAAGGGATGTTTGGATCTACTATGTCTGACTTGTTTCAACAAAAAGCGACAATTCGAATATTTCATAATGGTTAGTTTTCTCAATGTGGATTAAAAACACACCTTGCTACGTTCTATATTTGAACAAATATTAGGCAACAATTAGCGGTTCTGTTCAATCGATATTTCGTAGTAGTAATTATTATATCTCTTTCAAATACTACAATAAGGAAAAAATATGAAAGTTACTACATTGATAAGCACATCGATGTCGGGCCTAAGGGTGACGGATGGTTCAACAGTTATATTTGAAGACACCATATAAAATATCAGAAGTAATGACGCCTGACGAAATTCTTGGCAGTCAAGCATATTAGGGCTGAATTGATCCTATTGTTACAATCGGTTTAGCCAATTTCATTAAATACACCTGTGATTTTTCATGGAATGTTAGATGGTAAATGTTTCTCTGAATTCTCTTAAAATCAGAATGAATGGTTTCCTACATCACTTGGCAATAATTTAATTGCAACTGGGTAAGTCTCAATAAATATATTAGATAATATACGTTATTGGCACTTGAAGAATCATGTTAGTGCTTCAATATTTTGGATTTGTAAAATATTCACCGGGTGTTTTTCCCAGCTGTTGTTGAAACATTGAAATAAACGCGGAGCTTGATTCGTAACCCAGAGTCAAAGCTACTGAAGTGACTGAATCTCCACTGTTAAGTAGGTTTAATGCGGCCTGCAAGCGAAGCTGCTGACGCCAGCTTCGAAACCCTATGCCAGTTTCTTTAAGAAACAGGCGAGTGAGTGTGCGGCTTGAGGCTCCCACTGTCATAGCCCATTCTTCTAGAGTACGATTGTCTGAAGGACTTTTCTGCAATGCATCACTAATTGTTAGTAAACGGTTATCTGTAGGCATGGGTAAATGTAAAGGTACTACTTCGGCCATTGCTACTTGATCACGCATGGTGCGAAACAACCGCCCATGAGAGCTACTCCAGTTGTAGTCGAACGGCAACTTAATAGCCTCAATTATTAAATGTTTTAATAGTGATGACACTGCCAATACACAGCATTGTTCGGGTAAGTGTTTGGTCTCCTTTATCTCGATATAAATACTCGCAAGTTGGGCGCCAAGAACGGACGACACTTCATGCTCTAAGTGAGGGGGGACCCAAACCGCTTGTTCAGGGGGCACAAGATAACGTCCCACTGGCGTAGCGACTTGTATGACACCATCTGAAGAATATACCAATTGCCCCCAAGGGTGGTTGTGAGGAAAGACCCTGGTTTGAGCGGCAATTTCTAATGACAGCATCGTAATAGGTCTGGGTAAACCTTCAGGAGGGTGGTCAGTTGGTGATACATCCTTCCACATTTTATTGTTAGTTTGTCTGCTTCTCGTCATAGCTTGTCAGATTACAGAAAGCGCACAAAAAAAACCACTGTTATGCTAATTCTCTAAAGGTATGTCAGGAAAAGTAAAATTATTAACAATAAAAAAGTGGTCAATATGAACAGCCAAAATATAAACATGTTAATACAATTCCTGCACGGCGTTGTATTAACGATAATTTCGTCTGATATAAATGCAAAGCTTAAAGTTTTGGATGAAAATGAGTTGTCTCAAGTGACTGCAAAAGCTGGCCTCACTATCGATATTAAAACGAAGCTACATATTGGAGAGTTCGAATATGTAGATGCAGGCTCCATGTTTTGGCGAGACATATCGCTTAATGGTTTTGGGGCTGGAATTAGAGTTAAGGTTGATATTAGTGACGGGGAGGAGGTATTGTTAGCCGGTTTTGCAGATGCAGCATTTTTAGCTGACCATGGTTATTTGGACGTTAATGAAACCGATATCAGCTGGGCCACTACTGAATACAGAAATGATACTGGCCAGTATGGAAAAACCATGAATGATGGTGATGCATTTCTTCACATTACGCCAACAGGTTATGGTATCGATTTTACAAAGCCTCCGAGACCGAACGAGCATATAAGTAACCTAAATGCGATGAAAAACGCTGCTGGATTTATTTATAAAGAAGGTGAATTTGGCATTCGTAGCTCTGACAAATTAGTAGAGACTATCTTGAGTCGTAACTTCTCAGTTAAAGCCTACTTAGGGTATTTTGATATTCTTGTGACAAACAATGGAAATGGTTTTCATGACACAAGTAATACTGGTGAGCCGAAAGGGATCAAACTTAACAACTCTTACATTGGGATGGATCTAAAATTTCGTGTTGAAGACCTAGATATAGACCAAACTCATAACGCTACAAATACTTTTATTTCTCGAAACGTAACACAGCCGTATTTAACGCTAAGAAATATGCGAATTCACAACGAAAGAGGTGGCGATACGCTGGGTAGTTTTGGGTTTGCTAGTGTCAAAAGCAAAATGGCGGCAGCTACAGGTATTCTACCTAATATCAATAAAATGGTAAGTGGAACTTACCCCATGAGAGTCGATGGCCAAGCAATTTATGATATTAACGTAAAATGGGACTGGGATTTACCTCATATTTCATTTGGGGATACCGGACAGAATATAGGAAAAATATATTTAACTGACTTTCATATAAATAACACGTCACTTGTAATATCTGCACATTAATTTACGTAAGTAATTTGTGCGAATTGTTAAAACTAACCTCAAAAATATAGGCGTCAAAAGTGGTAGGTAGGTATTCTTACCGCTTCTCAACTTTATTCAATAAGCCGCTCAACTAGAAAATCACTTAGAGGAGACTTAAGAGAACATGAAATTACTAATTATTACCTTGCTAGTTGGGCTTTCCCTTACAAAGACAGCGAGAGCTCAAAGCACATCGGATGAGCAATATGGAAAATTCTTAGATCTTTTTAAAAGGATTTCTTATGAAGGTTTTTGTAATACCGAGGATGGCTTAAGCTGCATAAAAGGTCCAATCATTAATATTGACAACAACTGTCAAATCAAAGTTAAGCCTTTTATTGACGCATGCATGAATAGTTATGATTCTGGTCTTAGGGTCTTCTCAGCTCGACTTGCAAATAAAGATTTCCTTGCGAGCTCTGAGCTCACCATTTTTTTTGGGGAGAAAATCAACCCTTGCATTAAAGAGAAGATATCTGTAGCGCAGGGAAAAGAATCTTTTTTTGTGGAACAATGCTTTGATCAGAAAAAGAAAAGTAGAAACGATAAGAAAGCAAAACAAGCCAAGCAATTATTAATACAAAACTCTCGTAGAGACAACGTATGCCCAGAAATCGATAATGATCATGATCTGAATTTAGTGTTCGAAAAAAGCAACATGAATCATGGTTCGGTTATTTTATTCATTACAGCCAGTTGGGCTGTAATGGCCAAGGATGATTATAATTTTGCGGTAACTAGTGATGCATTCTCTAAAATTAGAAATAAGGTAGATTGCTTTAAAGTTAATGTTACAAATGATAGTGATTCGATGCTGAGTTCGCTCAATGTGTATGGAGTACCTGCCGTGGTGATCGTTAAGGATGGGCTTATATTCAAAACACTAAATGGTAGTTACAAAAACAGCTTTTCAAAATTTATTTACAGTATTGAAAACCACTTACAATAAAGATCTAACTCAGAAAATTTCGGCATTTAAAAAGGTAGGCGAATCAAAGCGAAGCTAATTTTTTGAAATGCCGAATATATAAGCATAATAGGACATGATGAAAAGAGGATTGATTTCAATAATTCATGCGCTATTCGCTACATGTATATCTTATAGCGTAATGTACCTTCCTTTTTAAGGCGCTAAATAAGACTTAGAATTTGTATCATTATTGCGAGCATGAGTTACTTGAGTTGTACCTTCTGTTACGTAGGTATTGTCCTCAGAAGCAATTATTCATAAGGCCCTCGGTCGAGGTAGTCTAATTACGGTTTGTTGGTTTTTAATGAATTAAAAAGAGGGGCTCAGCGCCCCTTAAAGTGGGGAAGTGCAACTCCCCTGAAAAATTAAACTGTAGATATAATGACCGCTTAATGCCAAAGACTATACCTATCAATAAAAAGCTAGTATTCAATTTATAGTAAGGTTTAATGAGTTTGATGCATTAAATTTCGTTTGACTTGTATAAATTGATACAAAATATAACTTCTTTTATGAAATGAGCACGACTTAACTTTTAAGTAAAATAAAGCAGATATTTTTTTTGGTTTTAGATATGTTAGGGCTGACGCTTGTAAGCTGAAGTTATAATTTTGAGAACTAAAATAATAATGAATAATAAATCACTGCTATATTTGTCAGAAGAGCGAACGCTATTTATTGGGCGGCTTGATGAACCAATTTTTTTATCTCAAGGGGCTGCAACTTTAACGATTGCCTTAGAAGGTAGTTGTTTAGTTACAGTAATGGATACTGGGGCTACTTTTGAGAGTTCAAGTGTACTGCTTCATCCAGGTTGCTCTACCCACCTAGAAACTCGAAATCAACTTGTAGCAAATCTCAATTTAGATGTGACAGGAAGAGATTTTTATATCCTTTCATGTTTAATGAAAAATGTTGCTCATGGTGTGCATAGTGGCTTAAGTGATGAAAGCGTTTTCAAAGCATTTTTTTGGGAAATATTTAAAAGAGCCCTTTGTTTAGAGAAAACGACCGTACTAATCAATGATTTCTTTTTTAGTTGTAAGCCCAAGGATTTTGATTTTGAGGTGGATGAAAGGGTTTTGAAAGTGTTACAAATTATTAGGGCTTCTATTGATAAAAATCTTTCAATCGAGTCTTTAGCCGATTCAATTAATCTTTCTGTGCCTGCACTGACCCGAATTTTCAAAAAACAAACAGGTGTGCCAATTCGAAGGTACCGACAATGGCATAGGCTGTTTATCACAGGGGTTGAAGTGGGGAGAGGGAAAAGCTTGACGGATGCGGCTTTGATCGCAGGTTTTGTTGACTTATCTCACTGTACTCATACTTTTAATTCCATGCTTGGGGTTCGGCCGTCTTACTTTTTATCTAGGCCAGAAGCGATCAAAGTTTTGGCCGGTCGTAGTTATTAGCTTTAAGCGTGAAAAATAGGCCCGCTCTCTTTTGTTTGTATTATTTGGGCAGTTTGTGAAAACTGTCGTTATAAGTAAGAGTTATTTTCTTCTTGAAATCTGGCGTTGTCATATCTTCTTTAGCTCCCTTTTGTATAGTCATGACTACGTTCTTGTTTTGCGTTTGTGTATTAGGGCTTGTCGGCTTATACGTTATGATCGTTTGTTTATGTGAGGGAAATAAAACGCATTTTATATTTGTGACTGGGTGCACATTTTAAATATGTATTTATTAAGGTGATCTGTTTCTACAAGCGCCTGTTGGTGTGATTAATTTAATTTTATATGCGTTCACGCAATATCTCATGAGACGCCTGAATCTTACTTTAATTAAAACAATAGGAAATAAGACATGAAAAAAATACTAACGACAGCATGCGCAGTAGCAGCATTAAGTGTTTCTCTACCAAGTTCAGCAGGTATGTTTGACACTGAAGCTAAAACAAAACACCCCATTATGCTCGTGCCCGGTATCTTTGCATTTGATGAAATTGCAACGATTGACATGTTTTATAAAATTCCAGATGCATTGGAAGACGAAGGCGGAACAGTTTACACCGCAGAGATAAATTCCTTTGATAGCTCTGTAATGAGGGGCGAAGCATTAATCGCCCAAATGGAAGATATTATTGCTACTTCGACTCCATGGTGGCAATGGTGGGCAACGCCTATCACTAAATTCAATATAATGGGTCATAGTCAAGGTGGTTTGACTGCTCGATATATAATGGCTGTTCGTCCAGACTTAGTCGCATCGCTGACGACTTTATCATCACCGCACACTGGTTCACCTATTGCTGACTTAATGACCAGCACTTTTCCACCAGATACGGTACAAGGAAAGTTATTTGCCACGTTTGCTAATGCGGTAGGCGATCTGGTCAACTTAATGTCAGGGGCTACAGCATCAGATGCCGATATCGAGGCAATGCTAAGTGAGTTTAATGCTGAAGGCGCTGCGGCATTTAATGCTACTTACCCTGCTGGATTACCAACGACTGAATGTGGCTCTGGACCTGCCTCCGTTGATATGGATGGTTACAACATCCCATTATATTCATGGGGTGGTGATCGTCATCTAACGAATGCATTTGATATTTCTGATCCATTATTCCTTTTAACCGGCTTGGCTTTTGATGGTGAGCCAAATGACGGTATCACCGGTGTGTGTGCTAACCACTTTGGCACGGTGCTAAATGATAGCTACGCATGGAACCATATTGATGCGAACAACCATGTTTTAGGTGCGGCAAATATTTTTGAAACAGATCCTAAGACGGTATTCGTAAACCATGCTAACCGATTGAAAAATCAAGGTTTATAATCCGAAGTAAGTAAAGTCCTTTAAATATACACTCACAAAGGGTGTATATTTATGTATAAAACGAGTGGTTGAATAATGAAAAATAAACAAGATAAACCAAAACTAAGCTTTTCGAAAATATTAACCCCAGCCGGTTTATTTGTTTGCACCCTTGCAGCATGTGTTTGGTTATATGTCTCATCATCGGAAACGAGCACCAAACAGTCATTAGTCATTCAAGATGGTGCAGATTCTACGTTAGAAAAAAATATTTCATTTGACCTAAATAAAACGCCCGAAACGATTCAAGTTAGAGCTTTGGCTGATCAAACTTTCGACAGCTTTAACAAACAAGAAGGAACACCGCTAGACCTTGGGCCATTACCCACATCACTTTTAGGTTCGAGCCATGGTTCGAAGTTGAATATGACGGAAGATGGCAACTTACTGATCAATAAAGATGTGCGTGACTTTTTCGAGTTTTATCTTGCCGCTATAGACGAAGAAGGATTAGACAAAATTCTATTGCGCATTAATCGAGGCTTGGCAATTCAGCTCAGTGGAGATGCTCTGCTGGAGGCAAATGAATTATTACGCAATTATATTGATTATAAAATTAGTTTGGCTGAGTTAGAAGATAATATCGCAGGCTCAACAACAAAAATGGATATTGCAGAATTAAAGCGACGTCATGATTCGATAAATAGCCTTCGTGAAGAATTCATGGGTAAAGAAGTCGCAGAGATCTTTTTTGGTCAAGATGAAGTCTACGATAACTATATGCTTAGTCGTATTGAAGTCATTCAAAACAAAGCGCTCTCTGCTGATGAAAAAAGCCGAGCTTTAGCCGAGGTTGAGTTATTGTTGCCTGAAGAGAAGCGTGTTAAAAGAGCTCAATCTACGCAGCATATAAGATTATCTTCCTCTGTATCCGATCTAAGAAAAAACGGAGCCTCCGATAGTGAGGTGTATCAGCTGCGTTTAGAAACTGTTGGTGCAGAAGCAGCTGGCAAGCTAGCGAAACTCGATAATAAAAGAGCATTATGGCGACAACGTTTGGATGAGTATGTAACCGAAAGAGATCAAATTAAATCATCTGGACTCAGTCATCAAGAACAAACCGTTGCTATTAATGATCTAATTGAACAGCGTTTTCAAGGTAGAGAGCAAATAAGGGTGCGTGCGCTGGACCCAGAGTTGAAAGCTCAGACACTCTAGTAAGAAGCTGCCATAGCCTGGATTCTTGGTAATTATTATGCCAAGGTAAAATAACAAAATTTCAAAAATTTTGCCTAAGCGGCGAAAATATTAGAATGTAAATTATTTCCAAAATATAAATATCACCCGTGTATTAATAAGCTATATTTGAGATTGAGTGTATAGCTTATAGGGCTCTGTGATATGGAACTGACGGTTAGGCAAACTATTATTCTAGCGATATTAGTGCTTTTCTTGGGAAAAATGCTGACCAAGAAAATAAACTTCCTTCGAGAATATAATATCCCCGAGCCTGTAAGTGGTGGAATTATCGCATCACTTGTCTTCTTGTTTATCTATTTAGCCTTTGGTGTGGCTGTCGAATTTGATCTGCGCGCGCGCGACACCATGCTTATTGTTTTCTTCACCACAGTCGGGCTTTCTGCTCGGTTTTCAGACCTGATTTCAGGCGGTAAACCTTTAGCTATTCTACTCGTTTTAGCGGTTGCTTATTTATTCCTACAAAACTTTGTAGGTATTGGTGTTGCCTCCATCACGGGCTTGCCTGAAGCGGTTGGTTTAGTCGGGGGCTCGGTTTCGCTTAGTGGCGGGCACGGAACAACGATCGCGTGGGGGCCTCTTTTTGCCGAGAAATTTGGCATTGAAAATGCGATGGAAATTGGTATTGCTTGTGCTACTTTTGGTTTGGTTCTAGGCGGTTGTATTGGTGGCCCTCTGGCTAATTGGCTTATTACCCGTTATGGATTAAGTTCGACAGAGAGTGGTCCGCTAACTGTCGGTAAAGCGCATGATAAGGTCGAAAAGGTCGACTACGACGGCATGCTGAATGCCTTTTTAGCAATTTGTTTAGCGATAGGGGGGGGCATCCATCTGAACAAATTATTCGCGATGATGGAAATTCAACTCCCTGATTTTGTGCCTTGTTTATTGGCGGGCATTATTCTAACCAATATCATTCCTTATGTTGTGCCAAGATGGCGTTGGCCCTCCAATACGCCCAGTCTTGCGCTCATCGCTGACTTTTGCCTGGGCTTATTCTTGGCGCAGTCGCTGATGAGTCTGCAGTTATGGTCGTTGGCAGAACTGGCCGGCCCCATCCTATTACTGTTACTTGCTCAGGTTGTGGTGGTGGTGTTATTTGCCAGTTTGGTTATTTTTAGAATGATGGGCAGTAACTATGATGCTGCGGTGATGTCAGCAGGTTATGCCGGTTTAGCATTAGGCGCAACGCCAACCGCTATTGCGAATATGACGGCTGTCACTCAAAAGTTTGGAGCTTCGACTCGAGCGTTTATCGTCGTGCCGCTCGTTGGCGCATTTTTTATTGATATTGCAAATGCACTAATAATTCAGGCGCTAGTTACCTGGGTAGACTAATATGAAGGGTAGCTCTTTTATTACGCGTAAATTATAAAAAAGAAGTTCAGCATGCGACGTTTAATGTATCTAGCCAATAACTATCATCAGTACCGTAGGTTTTTCATAAAATTGTGAGCGGTAGGTTTTGTTATTTCGATGGCCAGAAGTATAAAAAGCAAGAAGAGCATAGCAAGTATGGATTACTTAGTTTAATTTAACGATATTAATGATTCCGGCAGCGATATTCACTGGCTGTTTAAAAATATAACAATTTTATACATTAAGAAGGATCGAATATGCCGTGCCTCACTCAAGATACTCATAAAAGAGTCATCTTCTCTTTTGTTTTATTAATTTCTCTATTGCTTCAGGGTTGTGGTAACGAGCCTGAAGTAAAAGCCGAAGTAATTCGACCTGTTAAGTCTATTGTGGTGGTGGAGTCATCGGGAGAGCAAAGTAGAACGCTACCTGGGAAACTTCAAGCGGCTGAGAGGGTGAATTTATCTTTCCAAGTTTCAGGCCCGTTAGTTGATCTACCTGTGAGTAAAGGGCAGGAGGTTACAAAAGGTCAGCTCTTAGCTAAAATCGACCCTCGCGACTTTCAGAGCAAGTTAAAAGCTGCAGAAGCGCAATTTAAAAAAGCGCAAGCAGACTTGAAACGTGTTCGCCCATTGGTTAAAAAAAACCTGATTAGTCGGTCCGATGTAGATAAGTTTGAAGCACAATTTGATGTCTCGGAAGCAGACTTAGAGCGGGCTAAAAAAGCCTTAAGTGATGCGAGCATCAAAGCACCATTTTCAGGTGTGATAGCTGATATTTTTGTTGAGAACTTTCAAGATGTTCAAGCTAAGCAGTCGGTATTGAGCTTGCAGGATAACAGTGATCTTGAGGTTGTCGTACAGGTTCCTGAACGAGAAATCGTCGCCAGTGGTAAAGATGATATCGATATCAAAGTCTTTTTTGAAACCATACCAGGGCGGGAGTTTCCTGCTACGGTGAAGGAGTTTGCTACAGAAGCCGATGCTAATACCCAAACATATGAAGTTGTTTTAGGAATTGATGCGCCAAGTGACTTAAATCTATTACCTGGTATGAGTGCTTCTGTTGTGGCCTTGAAGAAAACTAAAGGCGACCAAGCGAAAAAGATATTTGTTCCTGTGACGGCTGTATTTAAGGATCCGACAGGTCAAAAACAGAAATATGTCTGGATTGTAGGGCAAGAAAAATCAGTTTCACGAGCCGAAGTGCAAGTGGGGGCACTTTCAAATTCTCAGGTTGAAATTACATCTGGAGTATCCGTTGGGCAGCGTATTGTAACCGCTGGTGTTCATTATTTAGTTGAAGGTCAAAAGGTCAAGCTTGGTGGCCAAGCCTTATAGCAGCGCTAAATAATGAGTGAATCCTCCAAATTTAAGGAAGCGGATATATGAGTATTGCTGAGTACGCTATACAGAAGAAAACAATTACTTGGGTGATGACCTTTGTGTTATTGATCGGGGGGATTCTATCCTTTACCGGTCTATCCAGACTAGAGGACCCTGCCTTTAGTATAAAAGATGCCGTTGTGGTGACGTCTTATCCAGGCGCTTCAGCCGAAGAAGTTGAACGGCAGGTGACCGATGTTATCGAAACTGAGATTCAGCGCTTGGGTCAACTTAAGCGGATTAAATCGATCAGTAAACCAGGACTCTCGACGATTACTGTCACAATTCAAGATAAATATGATAGTACGACATTACCTGGTGTTTGGGAGCAATTACGCAGAAAAATAAATGATGTGCAGTCAAAGCTACCGGCAGGTGTGAGCAAACCAAAGGTGATCGATGATTTTGGCGATGTTTATGGCATTTTATTTGCGATTACGGGCGATGGTTTCACCTATAAAGAAATTCATGAGTTTACGAAGTTACTGCGACGTGAATTATTGTTAGTCGACGGTGTTGCTAAGATAGATCTCTGGGGTGTTCAAAAAGAAGCCA
>Ga0209184_1001049_pt1 | contig 20888 bp, 18 predicted proteins | sample EN8Hudsemesocosm_2_FD_184627 | JGI IMG/M metagenome (GOLD analysis project Ga0209184, IMG submission 184627) | Methane-oxidizing microbial communities from mesocosms in the Hudson Canyon - EN8C Hudson Canyon (SPAdes) (version 2) | ecosystem: Environmental > Aquatic > Marine > Cold seeps | place... | reverse complement strand
CATAGCGAGCGTGAACCACCCGATCCCATCTCGAACTCGGAAGTGAAACCGCTTAGCGCCGATGATAGTGTAGCAGGTTGCTATGCGAAAGTAGGGAATTGCCAAGCTTTTATTTAAAAAACCCAATCTCTGACGAGATTGGGTTTTTTTTTGCCTAAAGGAAAGCAAAAGAAAATAAAAAAGCTCCTAAGATTTAAGAAAATATGAAAATTTAGAGTAAACTTAGATAAATAATAAAAGCTTGAGAGTGATTAGATGGCATTGAATGAACAGGTTTACAACGAATTAAAAAAACTTCCTCAAGAATTTCAGGAATCCGTTAAGCAAAAGTTAGAGGCCTTCGAGGAAAAAGCCCAATTACTAGGGATAGATTTACCAGAAAACACTGCTTTTTGTGAATCAGTCACTAAAGTATGGAGCTGCAGTTTATTTATTAGTGACAACTGCATTAAAAATCCTGAAATGATCCAAAGCTTAGTAACAACAGGAGACCTATTTTCTTCTGAGTGCCGTCAAAACTATTTTGAATACTTACAAAAAATAGCAATAGAAACAGATATACAGTTATCACAGGTTTTACGTCAATTTAGATGTAGAGAAATGGTACGTATAGCTTGGCGAGATTTGGCTGGCTGGTCTGATTTGGATGAAACGCTCAAGGATTTAACTCAATTAGCTGAAGTTTGCATTCAATTTACTCTAGATTATTTTTATCAGAAAGCCTGCTCCCTAAAAGGTATCCCCACTACTAAAGACGGTGTAGCTATTAATATAGTGATTTTGGGGATGGGGAAATTGGGAGCATGGGAGCTTAATTATTCTTCAGATATTGATTTGATTTTTGCTTATGCAGAAAATGGTGTTTTAAAAGATCGAAAGGAAACTAGCTATGGAGAGTTTTTTAGTCGTATTTGTCGTAATTTAGTAAAAGCATTAGATGAAATCACTGCCGATGGTTTCGTTTTTAGAACTGATATTCGATTAAGACCTTTTGGTGATAGTGGCCCGATAATAATGACCTTTGATGGCATGGAGAATTATTATTTAACCCAAGCCCGAGAATGGGAACGCTATGCCATGATTAAAGCACGGCAAGTAGCTGGTGACTTTGAAAGTGGTAAACAATTATCCGCAATGATAAGACCTTTTGTATACCGCCGTTATTTAGATTATGGTGCCTTTGAAGAATTAAGATCTCTAAAAATACAGATTACTCAAGAGTTGATGCGAAAAGATCGCATGGAAAATATAAAGTTGGGGCCTGGAGGGATACGTGAAATTGAATTTATAGGACAAGCTTTTCAATTGATAAGAGGGGGGCAAGTCCCTGAGTTGCAAGAAAGAAGTATCCTAAAGATTTTAAAAATGTTGGGTGAAATGAAATTGCTGAGTATAGAAGATGCAGAGCAATTACAGCTTTCTTATTGTTTTCTACGTAGAGCAGAAAACCATATTCAACAGTATCAAGATAAGCAGACTCATGATTTACCTAAAGATCCAGTAGTTCAGCAAATATTAGCTTTTTCCATGGATTTTTCTGATTGGGAAAGTTTTAAAGCCAAGTTGGATCAAATAAGAACTGATGTACAGAGTGTTTTTGATCAGGTCTTTTCCTTATCTGAACAACTAGAAATCAAACAAAATGCGGAAATTGTATGGCATGGCAAGGATGACGAAGTTTCTTTTGATTATTTAACAGAGCATGGATTTAAAGATGCTAATGGCATTATTAAACTTTTAAAAGATTTTAAAAATTCTCGTGCAATCAATCGTTTATCGAGTAAGGGTTTAGGCGTAATTGACCGCTTAATTCCTCAGCTCATTGATGTAATACAACAGGTTGATAATCAAGACATCACGTTAAAGAGAGTACTTGATTTAATTGAGCAAGTGGCTGGGCGAAATGTTTATTTATCATTATTATCTGAAAACCCCAAAGCTTTATTACAATTACTTAAACTATCATCTGCTAGTGCATGGATTTGTCAGTATTTAGCTGAATATCCAATGTTATTTGATGAACTGTTAGATACCCGGTCATTATATGATCCGTTAAATAAAGAGCGTTTAACAACACAACTTAATGAGTGTCTTGATACTATTGCTATAGATGATATAGAACAGATTATGATCAAGCTGCGACAATTTAAGCAAGTTAACACTTTGCGTATTGCCGCGGCCGATATTATGGACGTCATCCCTGTAATGGTAGTGAGTGATTACCTAACTTATGTTGCAGAAGTAGTCTTAGAATATGTTATTAAAGTGGTTTGGCAAATGCATACTTTAAAACATGGCTTTCCACCCAAAACTAATGAAAATAATATAGGCTTTGCCATTTTGGGTTTTGGTAAGTTAGGTGGAGAGGAGCTAGGCTATGGCTCAGATTTAGATATGGTTTTTTTATATGACTGTGTTGATGCTAATGCAATGACTGGTGGGAAAAAATCCATTAGTTGCGCACAGTTTTATGGTCGGGTTGCTCAAAAAGTAAGACATATCCTTGATACTAAAATGTTATCAGGTTTGTTGTATGAAGTGGATATGAGATTACGGCCAAGTGGTGATTCTGGTTTATTAGTAACCCATATTAATAGTTATGAAGATTATTTAAAAAATAATGCTTGGACATGGGAACATCAAGCCTTGGTTCGTGGACGGTTCGTTGCTGGTGATATAGCATTAAAACAGCAATTTGATGATATACGCTATAGAGTTTTAAGCCTTAAACGGGATAAAGAAAGCTTAAAAACTGAAGTCAGGGAAATGCGGGATAAAATGCGCACAGCTTTAACTAAAAAAGAAAATGATACTTTTGATTTAAAACAAAGTATTGGAGGTATTGTAGATATAGAGTTTATAGTACAATTTCATATATTAGCGCATGCTGAAGAAAATAAAGATTTAACCATCTATACTGATAACATCAGATTGTTGGATGAGTTGAAGCAGCAAGGATTGATAACTGATACGCAGGTAGCAACATTAAAAGATGCATATTGTCAGTATCGGGATTTTGGACATCACCAAGTATTACAAGGTGAGCGTGCGATGGCGAAAAAAGATGATTTTGTAGAAATACGATCTCAAGTTGAAAAAATATGGCATGACTGCATGTCAGTAACAAACTAACAGGCTTAGAAATATGATGACGATGGATGATAGAGACGGTGTAATTTGGATGGATGGTGAATGGGTTGAATGGCGTGAAGCAAAAGTTCACGTATTAACACACACTCTTCATTATGGCGCCGGTGTATTCGAGGGATTAAGAGCCTATCATGCAGAAAAAGGGACTGCGATTTTTAAATTGCAAGAACATACCGATAGATTGTATCGTTCAGCTCATATTTTAAATATGAAGATTCCATTTGATAAAGATGTAATCAATCAAGCCCATAAAGAAGCTGTTGCTAAAAATAATTTAGACAGTGCTTATATTCGTAGCATGGTATTTTATGGTTCTGAAGGTATGGGGCTAAGAGCTGATAATCTTAAAGTACACGTAATGATCGCTGCATGGGAATGGGGTGCTTATTTAGGTGATGAAAGTATGGAAAAAGGGATTCGTATTAGAACTTCTTCTTATACTAGAAACCATGTAAACAGTACTATGTGTAAAGCCAAAGCAAATGGTAATTACATCAATTCAATTCTTGCTTTACAAGAAGCTTTGTCAACAGGTTACGATGAAGCATTATTACTTGATCATGAAGGTTTTGTTGCAGAAGGTAGTGGTGAAAACTTGTTTATTATCCGTAATGGAAAAATATACACACCTGAAACTACTTCGGCATTAGAAGGTATTACACGTGATACATTGATTACCATTGCAGAAGAAAATGGTTACGAAGTTATTGAAAAACGTATTTCTCGTGATGAAGTTTATGTTGCTGATGAAGCTTTTTTTACAGGCTCAGCAGCTGAAGTAACACCGATTAGAGAATATGATGGACGATTAATTGGCAACGGTTCACGAGGCCCTATTACTGAGCAATTACAAACACTTTATTTTGATTATGTAAATGGACGTAAAGCAAACCATGATGAATGGTTAAGTTACGTTTCTTAAGTGTCAGTATCAGCTAAAAAGATATTAATCATCGGTCCTTCTTGGGTCGGTGATATGGTTATGGCGCAAAGCTTGTTTATAACTTTAAAACAGCAAAACCCAGATTGTCAGATAGATGTACTGGCACCTGCTTGGTCATTTCCTTTACTAGAGCGTATGCCAGAAGTAACTGATGCGATTGCCATGCCATTAACACATGGACAGTTTGGCTGGAGTTTACGTAAGAACTTGGGTAAAGAATTACAAGCTAAGCAGTATGATCAAGCTATTTTGTTACCCAATTCCTGGAAATCAGCATTAATTCCTTTTTTTGCAAATATTTCTAAGCGAACAGGATTTTTGGGTGAAGCCCGATGGGGATTGTTAAATGATACCTACAAGCTGAATAAACAAGTGCTGACCATGACCGTTCAGCGCTTTGTTGCATTAGCATTACCTAAGAACCAGCCTGTTACAGATTATCCCACCCCTTCATTGTTGATTAATAAGCTTGATCAACAAGCAGTAACTAAGCAATTTAATGTCGATAGCTCAAAAAAAATATTAGCATTATGCCCTGGTGCAGAATATGGCCCAGCCAAACAATGGCCAGCTAAACATTATGCCGCGATAGCAAAGAAAAAAGTAGTTGATGGATGGGCTGTCTGGATATTCGGCTCTGCTAAAGACCAAGCTGTTTCAGAACAAATAAATAAAATATCTGGAAATGTCTGTATAGACTTTAGTGGTAAAACCTCGTTAGCAGAAGCGATTGACTTAATGTCGTTAGCTGAAGTTGTAGTGAGTAATGATTCTGGCTTAATGCATGTTGCGGCAGCACTAGATAAAAAGCTTGTTGCTCTTTATGGATCATCAGATCCAAAATTCACACCGCCCTTAAGTAAAGCTAACAAGGCTAAAATACTAAATTTAAATTTAGATTGTGCGCCGTGTTTTAAACGAGAATGTCCTTTAGGGCATACTAACTGTTTAGTAGATATTTTACCTAAGCAAGTTCTTGCTGAAATTGAAGAATAGATAAAAATGAGAATAGCCATTGTTAAACTTTCGGCTCTGGGAGATATTGTACATGCAATGGTGGCTCTACAATACCTTAAACAAGCTGACCCTGAAATAGTTATTGATTGGTTGGTTGAAGAAAATTTTGCAGGAGTTTTACAGGGTAATCCAGATATTAACCAAGTTTTAACCGTTAATTTAAAGTCATTAAAGCATAACAAAGCTAATTTCTTTAATGAAATTAAAAAGGTTAGAGAGTATGCAAAAAATAATTATGATTTGGTGATTGATGCCCAAGGCTTAATTAAATCAGCAGTAACATCTAAATTAATATCAAGTAAGGTTGCGGGGTTTGATAAACAATCTATTAGAGAAAAGCCCGCCACATGGCTGTATAAAAAACAGATCACTTATCCCTATGATGCTAATACCATTGATAGAAATGTAGCTGTTATTGGGCAACCCTTAGGTGTGCAGATAACAGAACAGCAAATTATCAATAAAGTTCCTTTCCTTTTTTATAGTAATGAACTCGGCTCGACAGCAAACTTTTTTAGTAAAAAACAAGAAAATATCGTTTTTGTTATTGGATCAACTTGGCCCAGTAGGAACTATCCCAAAGAAAAGTATCTAACAGTTATTGATGGCTTAGCTGCTAATAGTTTAATTATTTGGGGAAATGAACAAGAAAAGCAAGATGCGGAATGGATTGCAAGTAAAACCACAAAGGCACAAGTCTTACCAAAACTGAATTTTGATCAACTTAAAGCGGTGTTAGCAAATTCAAATTTAGTGATTGGTAATGATACAGGGCCAACACATATGGCTTGGGGCTTTAATATCCCTTCAATTACTTTATTCGGGCCTACTCCAGTCAGCAGGGTTTATCAGACAGCAATTAATAAAGTATTAAAATCACCCTCAAAAGTTAACCCTTTTAAATTAGATAAAAATGATTTTTCTATAAAAGAGATTAAAGAGAGTGAGATTATCATGTTGGCTAAATCTCTACTTTAGCAATAGTTTATGCTTTATATTGAAAGATATAAAAAACGTGTGCAAATTTAATTTTTACTAACAGGTGTTTATATGGAAGCAAGTACTGAACAGGAAGACATCTACGAAGCATTTTTAAATACGTTAAAACAGAGAAATAAACTCACAGATAACGACCTAAGTAAGGCTCAGCGTATGCAGAAGTCTGCTATTAGTGAGTTGATGCCACAATTGTTGATTAAATTGGGCTTATGTTCTGATGTAGATATAGCGGATAGTTTTGAACATAACAGTCAGTTAGAAAGAGTACAAAGTGCTGAATACCCCATAGAAAGCCCTTTTTCAGAAAATATCTCGCTTCGGTTCTTAAAGAATAATCATATTGTTGGTTTACAAACTGATGAAGAATCAGTTTCTGTCGCTGTAATGGATCCTAAAGATGAATATATTGTACAAGCACTACAGCTTGCAACAGGAAAACAGATAAGAGTCAAAATTGGTTGTCTTTCAGATATTGATGCTGCGCTGGATGCACAATATGGTGATGGTAAATCTGAAATGGATCAACTCAGTGATAATATGGAAACAGGTGAAATTGATGATGAAGATCTGGAGCATTTAAAAGATTTAGCCAGTGAAGCACCTGTTATTAAAATGGTTAATCTATTTTTACAAAAAGCCATAGAAGTGAAAGCCTCTGATGTTCATGTCGAACCTTTTGAGCAAAGTTTAAAAGTTCGCTTAAGAGTAGATGGCGTTTTACAAGATATTGAAGCACCTCCTGTTTCATCAACAGCTGCTGTTATTTCTAGAATTAAAATAATGGCCAAGCTTAATATTGCAGAACGCAGACTTCCACAAGATGGTCGAATCAAATTGCAAATGCTAGGTAAAGAGCTTGATCTAAGGGTATCTACAATTCCCACCATGTATGGTGAGAGTGTGGTTATGCGGCTATTGGATAAAGAAAATATAGTATTAGACTTTTCTTCCCTTGGATTGACAGGTAAACATTCTCAGCAATTTATTGATGTATTAGCTAAGCCGCACGGAATTATCTTAATTACTGGGCCAACAGGTAGTGGTAAATCAACCACTTTATATACAGCATTAAAACAGTTGAATACTGTAGAACGAAAAATAATTACCATAGAAGACCCGGTAGAGTATCAATTAGAAGGTATTAACCAGATACAAGCTAAAGCACAAATAGGATTAACCTTTGCAGCGGCTTTAAGATCAATCGTTAGACAAGATCCAGATGTGATTATGATTGGTGAAATGCGAGATCTGGAAACTGCCAAAATAGCGGTGCAATCTGCCTTAACAGGTCATTTAGTATTATCTACACTGCATACTAATGATGCTGCTGGCGGTATTACACGACTATTAGATATGGGCTTAGAAGAGTATTTATTAAGCTCAACAGTAAATGGCATCCTCGCACAAAGATTAGTAAGAAAATTATGCCCAGCGTGTAAACAAGCATATCCTGCTCCAGAATCTTTAGTTAAAGAAATGCATTTGCGTAAATTTACTGATGAGGAAAATATTCAATTATATAAAGCTGTTGGCTGTGAGGCATGTGGTGATATTGGCTATAAAGGCAGACAAGCTATTATCGAATTTTTACCAATGACAGATAATATTAGAAAAAATATTATGGGACATGAAGAGTCAGGCGTTATCCAACAACAAGCGATTAATGATGGCATGTTAACGATATATCAAGATGGTATTGTAAAAGCTTTAGCTGGCGTAACAACACTAGATGAAGTGTTACGAGTCACAACGGAATCATAATATGGCATTGTATTCATACAAAGCAGTAAATAGTCTGGGAGAGGTAGAAGAAGGCGTTAAAACTGCGCTTGATCAGACAAGTTTACTGAATGAATTACAAGATCAAGGCTTTGTGCCTATTAATGTTGAATTGGCTGGGAATAAAACCTTTTTAGGGATTAGCTTGGGCTCTGGTGCCGTAAAACTGTCTCAAAAAGAAGTTTTATTATTTACAGGTGAGCTGGCAACCCTACTTGATTCAGGCCTACCACTAGATAGATCTCTTCGAGTGCTTATTCAATTAACAGAAGATAATGAAAAACTGAGTAAATTGATTTCTCAAGTTTTAGAAAATGTGAAAGGTGGGAATTCATTAGCCGATGCACTAGAAAATCAGACAGAAGTATTTTCTCGATTTTATCTTAATATGATTCGTGCAGGTGAATTAGGTGGAAATCTGGGGGATGTATTGAGCAGATTGACTGAATATTTAGAACGCTCTCAGGAATTAAAAGAAACGGTTACAACAGCACTTATTTATCCAGCAATATTATTAGTAATGTCCGTTGCATCTTTACTGGTTATGCTGACTTTTGTTGTGCCTCAGTTTACAGAAATGTTTGATAATGCAGGCAAGGCATTACCTGTCCCGACACAAATCGTAGTGGCTATTGCTGACTTTTTACAGTCTTATTGGTGGGTATTATTAATAATTGTGATGAGTGGTAGTAGTTATATGAAATCACAATTAGCTAATCCGGTAACAAAAAAAACCTGGGATGCCCGATTTTTAGTGATGCCCTTATTTGGTGATATCCTTTTACACATGGAGACAGCCAATTTAACACGTACATTAGGGACCTTATTAGGAAATGGCGTATCTATTTTAAATGCTTTGGGTATAGCAAGAGAAACAGCAGGAAATTTAGTCATTGTAGATTTATTAGATGAAGCTGAGCAAGAGCTAAAGCAAGGTAAAAGTATGTCCGATGCTTTAACAGAGAGTGAATGTTTCCCTAAACTGGCAATACAAATGATTAAAATGGGAGAGGAAACAGGTAGGCTGGAAGAAATGCTACTACGTGTTGCAACCATTTATGATAAACAGTTACGCACCTCAATACAGCGAATGTTAGCATTATTAGAGCCTGCTTTAATTATTACATTAGGACTAATGATCGCAGGTATTATTGTATCGATTTTATTAGCTATATTGAGTGTAAATGATTTAGCTTTTTAGTATTAGATATGTAGCCTTGATGCAGTGAAACGGAATCAAGGAATTGCTAGTAAGAAACTTTGCTCAAAGCCCTCTCCAGCAGGAGAGGGCTTTAGAACTAAATGCTTTAATTTAAAAGTACGCTAATAGTTACTTATTATTTAAATTTTTTAAGGAGATTTATAAAAGATGGTTAATAACAACCAGACAGAAAAAGGTTTTACCCTACTCGAATTATTAGTGGTGCTAGGTATTATTGCTATGCTTGCAGGCATTGTAGGGCCTCAGGTGATGAAACACATGGGAGCCTCAAAAACTAAAGCAGCTAAAGTACAAGTAGAAGATTTATCCGCAGCATTGGATATGTATAAGTTAGATGTGGGTAAATACCCAACAACAGAGCAAGGTTTAACGGCTTTAGTTGAAACACCATCAGACAGTAAACGCTGGAATGGGCCATATTTACGTAAAATTAATGTTCCTCAAGATCCATGGATTCAACCTTATCATTACACTTCTCCTGGCCAACATGGCAAATTTGATTTGTATAGCTATGGTGCAGATGAAAAAGAAGGTGGGGAAGGTGAAGATCAGGACATAAATAGCTGGGAATAAAATGAAACAAGCACAGGGATTTACTTTAATAGAACTAACGGTTGTATTATTAATTGTTGTGCTTGGTTTTTCTGTAATTGGTACTAATATCTCATCAGGAAACCAGTCGTCCCAACTAAAAGCATTAACTCGTGATCTTGCTTCAGCATTACGTTATGGGCGTGGACAAGCTTTAATCTCACATGATGAAATTATCATTGCCATTAACTTAGCAGAAAACAGCTATAAAATTTCTAACCGAGAAAAGGTTTACCACTTTTCGGATGAGGTTGAAGTGACATTGCTTATTGCTCAAGATGAATTTAAAGATGAAGACACAGGGCAATTAAGGTTCTACGCAGATGGATCATCCAGTGGTGGAAGAATTACTTTGGAATGGGGTAATCTAGTTAATGTGATTGATATTAACTGGTTAAGTGGCAAAGTCGAGATAAATAAGGACGATAAAGAATAAGAGTTATCTTTAGCGGTAGGAGGGGCCTATTGGCCGCGAATGTTATTGATCTGGTCGCGGCCAATAGGCCCCTCCTACTTTTATCGACAAAACATCAACGACTGTTAATAGCCATGAAATATAACTCCCCTAAAGTCCAACAAGGCTTTTCCTTACTAGAAATATTAGTAGCCTTCACTATAATGGCGGTCTCATTAACTATTGTGTTGAAAATATTTTCTGCAGGTGTTAATACTGCAATCGTATCCGAAGACTATATGGTAGCCACTCAAATTGCAGAATCGTTAATGGCTAAAACAGGAATAGAAGAACCTTTAATAGCAAGTGAAACATCAGGAACTGAAGATGATAAATACCAATGGACGGTAAAAATAGAAAACTCTAGCCAGTTTGTAGAAGATGAATCAAATACAGAACTTATGGATGTTCAAGTACTTGTTCAATGGGGCAATGAACAAGGAAATGGCCGAATGATTGAATTAAACACAATTAAAACAAGGCATAAGGAATAATGCCAAAAAAGTATAAAATTTCAGGCTTCACCTTAATAGAAGTGATGATAGCGATGACATTACTTAGCATAATGGTCGCCCTGCTATTTGGTAGCTTAAAAACATCTGCTGAAAGCTGGAATAAAGGTGAAACTAAAATTGCCGAAGTAAATGAAAAAGCAGTGGTTTACCAGTTCTTTAAACGTCATTTACCTTCAATTCGCCCCTTATGGGATGATTTTAGTGATGAAGAAAGAAACTTTTCTTTTCAGGGCGAGCCTCAAAAACTACAGTTTGTCTCAGTCTTTCCAGCAAGTGCAGGGCGAAAGGGCTTTCAGCTTTTTGAAATAGTATTTGATGATAATGACGGCCAAGTTAAAGTATTATTAACTCCCTTTTATCCCGCAATAGATGAACAGCAATGGGAGGAAGAAGAGGTTATTTTATTGGATCATGTTGAAGAATTTAAAATAAGCTACTTTGGAAAGGACTTAATGGAACGTGATGGTATGTGGGTTGATAGCTGGAGTGAAAAAGAGAACTTACCTAGTTTAATCAAAATTGAAATTAAGTTAGATCAGCCTAGTTTCTGGCCAGAAATGATATTTGCCCTAAAATTAGCAGCCATAGAGCCTGACTTAACTTTGGATTCAAAATAATGCTAGCGTCAAAACAAAAGGGACTAGCCATGGTAATTGTGATTTGGGTATTAAGCCTGCTCACAATTATGGCAGGTAGTTTTGCTTTAACCATGCGTAGAGAAACAACGGTTATTAGTGCAGTAAAAGATAATGCTGTGGTACAAGCTATGGCAGAAACAGGCGTTAACATTGCAAAGCAGATGCTTTTTTTAGCGGATGAAAGCATGCGTTGGCGAGCTGATGGTAGTATTTATCTTATTAACTATCAAGACGCAAAAATTAGGATTAGATTACTTTCAGAGCTTGGCAAAATAGATATCAACAAAGCAGATGAAGAATTATTAACGGCTATGATGAAATCAACAACGGCTGAAGTATCTAAACAACAAGAGATAGTCAGTGCAATCTTAGATTGGCGAGATGAAGATGAGCTTATTCATATTAATGGTGCAGAAAAAGAACAGTACGAAGAGGCCGAGTTAAGTTATTCTCCAGCAAATAAAGACTTTCAATTGATTGAAGAGTTACAAATGGTTTTAGGGATGAACAATGACTTATATCAGCAATTAAAACCTCTAATTACTGTTTACTCAAAACAAACACAGGTTGATTTAAATGTGGCCTCAAAGGAAGTGATTACAGCGATAGGCAACTTAGATTCAGAAATATTGGACGAATATATACAGCAACGTACAGAAAGTAATGCTAACAACTTTCCTGCGCCTGCATTTCCTTTAACAGAGGGCGGTAGTAATAATCAAGGTGCAACGAATAATCAGGTCTATACTATTATATCTCAGGCACAACTTTATGATGAGTTTGCCACAGGGATAAAGGCCACTATAAGAAAATCAGCAATAGGTGCAGACCAACCTTTTCAAGTATTAAACTGGCAAATAATAGATCAAAAACAATCGTTATTTGATGATGACATGACACAATTATTAGTAACACAAGATGAACCTGAAAACTGATATTGATTTTGATATAAATCGTTTTTTCCAATGGTGGGGACGAGAGTTATCCAACTGCTTGCCAGAAACGCTTAGGCAAAAACTAACTAAAAAGTCTGGCTATATTCTATTGACGATTGTCAATGATCAGGTACAAATTGAACAAGTGATTGATGGCTTAAAACAACAAATCACCACAGTTAGTTTAAATGAAACAAACCCAGAAGATTACCTGCAATTAATAAATGATAAAACAGAATTAGAAAAAGCAGATTTTGTATTAAGGTTAACAGCAGAGCAGGCTATCCATAAAATTTTATATTTACCCGCAGCTGCTAAAGAGAACTTACAGCAAGTTGTTGGGTTTGAAATGGACAGAGTGACACCTTTTAATGTGGAACAAGTTTATTATGCTGCAAAAATAATAGATAAAGAGCAGCAAGGAAAAATAAAAGTACAGCTAGTACTCACACCTAAAGATATTCTAGATGGAATATTGCATCAATTGAAAAGCGCAAATATATCACCATCAATTGTTGATTATAGCGAAGCGGCTAATGATTTTGAACAGGGTCTAGCTCCATACAATCTACTGCCAGAAAAAGACCAGCCAGTAAAAAATAAAATAACGCAAATAGCTACTTGGAGCTTAGGATTATTAGCCATTATTTTATTGGCCGCGGTACTGGTTTTTCCACTTTGGTTGCAAAACCAAGAACTAGACAGATTAACAGCACAATTGAAGAGTTTACAAAAAGATACACAGCTTGTGCAGTCTTACCAATTAGAGATTGACCAGATAGTAGATGAGACTGAGCAATTAATTAGTATTAAAAATAAAACAGCCTCATTACTTGAAACGCTTAATAGGCTAAGTCAAATATTATCTAATGAAACCTGGGTAACACACTTTAAATATAATAATGAATCAATACAGGTTCAAGGGCAGTCACCCACCGCATCAGCCTTAATCAGTGTGGTTGAAGCATCCCCTTTATTCAGTAATGCACGCTTTGTTTCACCTTTAACACAAGACAAAAAAACGGGAATGGAACGTTTTCAAATCAGTATGGATGTTAATAGCAAAGAGGAAACTGAAGATGAATGAAGTTTCACAACAGCGATGGTTAGCATTAGGTTTGCTGGGCTTAGTTATTTTATTGCTGATCTTTATTATAATAGTACCGGTAGTTTCATTAGGATTAGAAAATCATGAGAAAAAACAAGAGTTATTATTTAGACTGCAAAAAGCACAACAAGTAGTCGCAAGAAAAGACAGTGTTATAGAAAATATCGAACAAATAAAAAAGATTTATCAGGCTCAAAACTATTTTAGCACCAGAAATACAGCCGCTTTAGCCTCAGCCGATTTGCAAAAACTCATTAAATCATCAATATCACAAGCAGGGGGACAATTAACCAGTACACAAGTTTTGCCTAGCTTAAGCACAGATAATAGTTTTAATCGAGTAGTCGTTAAAGTAAGAATGTCAGGTGAAATAGATGTATTACGAAGTGTGCTACATGACATTGAATCTTCAAGTCAGGTTATGGTTATAGATCAGATAGATATACGCCCCGTTCGAGGCAAGCGAAACCGCAAGACCCGGAAAATAGAGCCAAGCAATAAAATGAATATAAACTTTCAAGTTGCTGGGTTTATGAGGAAAAGCAATGAATAATACAATTAAAGCCTTAATAGGGCTATGTTTGTTGCTGTTGATTGTATTATTAATAGAATGGCAATTAGGAAAGCAGACGGAGCAAACGGCTGTTTCAGCAAGTTCTACAGATAGAGACAATTCATTGGTAGAGCTACCTAAATTAAAAATAACAAAGCAAACGGCTGAAAGTTATTCTCAAATGGTAGAAAGCCCTCTCTTTATACAAGGTAGGAAACCTATTTTAACGGAGGCTGGAGATGCGCAAATTGAAGAAATCGTTGGTAAAATAGATGATTTAAGTTTACAAGGCTTATATTCAATACAAGGTAAGAAGATAGCACTCTTTCAAACAAAGGGAAAAGATAAAAACTATTTAAAAAAATCCGAAGGAGAGGATGTCGCTGGATGGAAATTAATAGAAATAAAAATAGATAGTGTCGTTATGGAACAGCATGGTAGAAAACAAAGCTTGATGTTAAGAAAACCAAAGCCAAAAATACCAAAAAGAGTAAAACCAACTAGAACCTCTCGTAAAAAAGATAAAAAATAATATGTCTATTGATAAACTACAGTTTGGGTCGAAATTAGGTTTATAAATCCCTAATCAATTTGTAGCGTGGAAGTGAGGCTTTAGCCTCGCTTGAATCGAGCGAGGCTAAAGCCTCACTTCCAAAAGATAACCAGTGGTTAGTCAATAGCCATAAAATATAAATCCTGAGAAACAACATGATTAACTGTAAACAAAAAATTCCTTATATCTTAGCTGCGAGCTTATCGGTTTCAGGATGTGAATTGCTCGGGCCAGAGTTACATGAAAAGCTACCTTTAGAACCTATTGTTCTAGATAAAGATACGGAACAACAAACTGATATCGTATATCAAGAACTTAGTAATGAGAACTTAAGTACCAGTAATGCAGAAAAGACAAAAGCAGAGTTATATCCAGGAACAGGGCAATTTATCTCTCAACGAACCATTGGAGATAAGACAAAACCTTCTGGAAAAGGTGAATACAGCTTAAACTTTGATGATGCCGACTTAGGTGAAGTGGCAAAGGTCATCTTAAGTGATATTTTAGGTGAAAATTACCTATTAAGCCCAAAAGTAGCAGGAAAAGTAACACTACAAACATCTCAACCATTAAGTCGAGAAGAATTGTTGCCAACACTTGATATGTTGTTAGGTATTAATAATGCCGCGATGGTGTATCAGAATGGTGTTTATCAAATTAAACTCAAAGTCGATGCAATACAAAGTGGTGCTTTTAGTACATACAATAAATATAAGAAACAAATCCCCGCTGGTTATCAGGTAAAAGTTGTACCGATTAAGAATGTAGCAGTTGAAGAGTTGGCAGAAATAGTTAAGCCGCTGATGCAACAAAAAAGTATTTTGCATGTGGATAGCAACCGAAATATTATGTTACTTGCAGGGACAGCATCAGAATTGGCGCGAGCAATGGAAATGGTAAATGCTTTTGATATAGATGTAATGAAAGGGCGTTCCTTTGGATTGTTTCCATTACAAAATGTAGATGCCGCAAAAATAATTGAAGAGTTGGAGCAAGTATTTCAACAACAATCAGGTGCATCTGGCCAAGGGTTTTTCCAGTTTATGGCTATTGAACGCTTAAATTCTATATTAGCGATTACTCAGCAGTCTAAGTATTTACAAGATATAGAGCGCTGGGTCTTTAGATTGGATAAAGCGAATACCTCTGCTGGTGGAGGGGTCATTGTTTATAGAGTTCAACATGTTGATGCGGTAGAACTGGCGGCTACTTTAAATGATATATTTAGTGGAAATACTAAAAAAGATCGTCCAGCATCTATTGCCGCAGGACGGAAAACTGTTCAAATAACCAATAAAGATAAAAAGCAAACAAAAACGACTAAAACATTAGCGACTACTTCTTTATCTGATTTAGGTGATGTGAAAATTATTGCAGATGAGGTTAATAATACATTAATTATTATGGCTACGGCGCAAGACTATGCTGTCGTACAAGGTGTTATTAAACAGTTAGATGTGATGCCTTTGCAGGTCTTGGTTGATGCTACGATTGTAGAAGTAACTTTAAAAGATGAATTGAAGTATGGGATTAAATGGTTTTTAACACATAATAATGGTGGGCAAAATGCTGTAGGTTCAAATTTTAATGAAAAGGATAGTTTTTTCTCTACTGTTGCGCCAATAGCTGCTGGGGCTGCTACAGGTGGTTTTGGATATGCATTTTTAAGTAACTCTGGTGATATTGGTGCAGTACTTGATGCGGCAGCAACAGATAATATAGCTAATGTAATTTCTTCTCCTTCTGTAATGGTTTTAAATAACCAAGAAGCAACAATTCAAGTTGGAAAAGAAGTCCCTATTTTATCGTCAGAATCAACTAATACTAGTGGTGGTGTTGATAATGTGGTGACTAACACTATTCAAATGCGTGAAACAGGGATAACTTTAATAGTTAAACCAAGAGTAAATGCTAATGGATTGGTAATAATGAACATCGATCAAAAAGCAGATGATGTTATTGAGACATCAACAGAAGGTATTAACTCCCCATCTTTTCAACAAAGACAAATAAAAAGTACAGTTGCCGTACAAAGTGGTGAGACTATTGTATTGGGAGGGTTAATTAGTGAAGTTGATACTTTTAATAAAAATGGAATTCCTATCTTACATCAATTGCCTTGGATTGGTCCTTTGTTTGGCGAAACCGATAAAAAAAATAATAAAACAGAATTAGTTGTGTTGATAACTCCACGGGTCGTTGGCTCTCGTCAAGATGCTAGGCTTATCACTAATGAGTTTAAACGAAAACTATCAGGTATCTATGAAGAAACCATAGAAAAAAAAGACTTTAATACTCAGGAATAGCGTAAAAATTATTAGTATTAAGTGATACATTACTGATTAAGGCTTACTTGCCTTAAAAGAAACAGAAAATGATAAAAACCACTAAATATAATTAGGAGAATAATATGTGTGGAATTGTTGGTGGCGTAGCAGAAAGAAATGTAGTTCCAATTTTACTTGAAGGGTTAAGAAGACTAGAGTATCGCGGATATGATTCCTCTGGCATTGCCGTATTAAATCGTTCAAGTGAGCTTCAGCGCGTTAGAGCCATAGGTAAAATAAAAAACCTAGAAGCAAAAATCCAACAAGATAAATCCATAATTTCAGGGCCTATTGGCATTGCACATACACGATGGGCAACACATGGCGTTCCATCAGAAAATAATGCGCATCCACATATTTGTAACAATAAAGTAGCGGTTGTTCATAATGGCATTATTGAAAACTATCAAGCATTAAAAACTGATCAAAAAGCAGCGGGTTATCGCTTTACCTCAGAAACAGATACAGAAGTGATTGCACATGCAATGCATCAGGCATTGGAACAGACTGATGATTTACTTAAAGCAGTCAATCAGGCAATAAAACATTTAGATGGCGCTTATGCCTTAGGTGTTGTAGCAATTAATGACCCAAATACCTTGGTAGTCGCAAGAAAAGGAAGCCCATTAGTTATTGGTGTAGGGATTGGTGAGCATTTTATTGCTTCAGATGTTTCGGCATTATTACCTGTTACACAACGTTTTATGTTTTTAGAAGAGGGTGATGTCGCTAAAATCACTCGAGAAACAGTTGAAATTTATAATGCAAAAGGCGAGCAAGTTGAGCGTCCAGTTAAACAATCAAGTTTAAAATCTAACTCTGTAGAGTTGGGCGATCATAAGCATTATATGCACAAAGAAATCTTTGAGCAGCCTCAATCAGTGAGTGATACTTTAGAAGGACGCATCACACCCGATCAAGTCCTAGTCTCAGCTTTTGGTCATCAAGCAGAAGACATTTTTGATAAGGTTCAACAAATTCAAATTATTGCCTGTGGAACAAGTTTTCACTCAGGTTTAGTAGCAAAGTATTGGTTTGAAGATGTTATTGGAATGCCATGCCAAGTAGAAGTCGCCAGTGAATATCGCTACCGAAACCCAGTTATTCAAGATAACACTTTATTTGTAACTATTAGTCAATCAGGTGAAACGGCAGATACATTAGCCGCATTACAGCAAATAAACATTAATCGTAAAGTAGATGAAGCAGGAACTTCAAACGTCCCTACCTTAACTATTTGTAACGTAGCCGAATCCAGTTTAACAAGAGAGTCAGATCTAATTTGTTTAACACATGCAGGCCCAGAGATTGGGGTAGCATCAACAAAAGCATTTACCACTCAATTAGTGGTTTTAGCACTTTTAATAAGCAGTATTGGCAAGGTGAAAAAACGAATTTCAGCCGAAGATGAAAGCCAAGTTGTAGAGGAATTACATAAACTGCCTAATTTAATCAATAATGCCTTAAAGCATGAAGAAACAATTAAAGTAATCGCAGAAAGTTTTACAGATAAACAAAATGCACTTTTTCTGGGACGAGGCACAATGTATCCCATTGCAATGGAAGGCGCGTTAAAGCTAAAAGAAATTAGCTACATCCACGCAGAAGCCTATCCAGCAGGAGAGTTAAAGCACGGGCCATTAGCATTAATCGATGAAAATATGCCAGTAATAGCAATAGCACCACTGGATGATTTATTAGAAAAACTAAAATCAAATCTACAAGAAGTTAAAGCCCGAGGCGGCCAAATGATTGTATTTGAAGATGAACAATCAAATATAAGCTCAGAAAAAGACTTTACAGTGATAAAAGCCGCAACTAATGTAGGAAGGATTACCGCACCGATTACTTTTAATATCGCATTGCAGCTGTTAAGTTATCATGTGGCGATTATTAAAGGGACTGATGTTGATCAGCCTAGGAATTTGGCTAAGTCTGTCACTGTAGAGTAATAAATTAGTGCTGAAAATATAAATTGTATTCTGGGAATAAAGATTCACTCTTGGGAATAAAGTATCATCCTTGGGAATAAAGTATCATCCTTGGGAATAAAGTTTCACTCTATCTTGTTTTTGTCTATACTTGTTATACGCTTAATTTATAAGTAGGCAAAAATGAACAAAGGATTAACAAAGAAACAAATAGAAGCCAAGCTAAAAGCAGGTCGAGGCCAAGGAACTGGCAAGACCTACCAACCCTTCATAAAAGTTCATGAAATTGCATCCAGAGGACGTTCTCATAGAGTTCTTAGTCATAAAACGTCAAGATTACATCATTTACTATCCGACTTAGAGTTAATGGTCTTTTTATCTTTAGAGTGGGATACAAAAGTAATCGATATACGTGAACAATATCCTTTGCCGCAAGATAAAACTATTTCCATAGCTGCTGAAGCAGGAATAACACATCACATAATCGACAAAACACCTCAAGTAGTAACAACTGATTTTTTGGTAGATTATGGTCTTAAAAAAAACCATAAGGTGGCCATTTCAGCAAAGTATTCAGATGACTTCGAAGATCCAAGGACAATTGAAAAACTTGAAATTGAAAGGCGTTACTGGAAAAGTGTCAATATAGAATGGTTATTAATAACTGAAAAACAAGTTTCAAAGATTGTCAGTAAAAACATAGACTGGATTTATTCTGCACTAAATTGTGATGTAGATAATAAAGAGCTAATAGATAACCATCTATTATTAAATAAGTATTTTCACGAAAACCCTTCTAAACTTGTTACAGAAATCACAAAAACAATTGACCTTACCTACCAGCTTGAAAATGGCGAATCCTTAACATGGTTCCGTCATTTATTAGCTCATAGGCTATTTTCATTTGATATTTCAAAATCGCTGGCCAAGCTTACGGCCAGTGAAGTGATCTATACCGCACATACAACCGATATGCTACTTAATTATGCAACAAATTAATCAAGTATATAAATCCTTAAAAAGTTCATATCGAGTTTTATGGCGTGATAATAGACAAGTGATCTGGATAGATATTAAATCTACAAAAGCGTTACCTGAAATAATTAGCCACCAACAAGTTGAGACCATGCTTGTTGATGAAGAAATTAAGGCAATTGATGATCCATATTTAGATGATGTAATGACACTTCCAGAACAAGACTCTTCCGAATATATAAAAAGAGAAAAAGCATGGGAAATCATTAAAAAAATAGTAAATAACCCAGAACTTTTTGACGCTAAAAAACGAGGAAAAATAATAAAGGAAGTCACTGATACAAAAGTTGCTTCAAAACAAACTGTATACCGATATCTGCGCAGGTACTGGCAAAGAGGACAGGTTAAAAATGCTTTATTACCAGATTATAAATTATCAGGTGCAGCAGGAAAGAAACGTAAACGTAAAGATTTAAAATTAGGTCGTCCAAGAGAAATTCAATCGGGTATTGGGAGTAATATTACTGTTGATGATGAACGTTTATTTAGATTAGTGATCGATACAATTTATCTTAAAAAAAAGGAAAAAACATTTGCGGGTAGTTATAGAAAGTTTTTTGATCTAGCGAATTTCAACAACCCAGATAAATCACTGTATGACCTGCCTTCTTTTGATCAGTTTAGATATTTTTTTGAAAGAGAATATAAAAAGCCAGATGTTATAAAGAAAAAAGAATACTCTATTATCTATCAGAAGGATATAAAAGCCCTAAGTAGCACATCAACTTATGATGCACTAGGCCCTGGTAGTCGATATCAAATAGATGCAACTATTGCAGATGTATATTTGATATCAGAAAGAGATAAGACAAAAATAGTTGGTCGGCCAGTCATTTATTTTATTATTGATGTCTTTAGCAGAATGGTAACAGGCTTGTACGTTGGGTATGAAGGTCCTTCATGGGTTAGTGCGATGATGGCGTTAGCTCATACCGTAGAAGATAAAGTCGTATATTGTAAAAAATTTGGACTAGAGATCGAACCTGAGGATTGGCCTACCCAAGGATTACCTATTACATATCCCACTTAAGTAGCGAACGTCATTGAGTGATTAACAAAGCTCTGAGCATTACCTTTACTGATGCATTTCAATCCTTCAGCATAAGCTTGATATAACGCATCAACAGTCCGTGGTCTT
>Ga0209184_1001048_pt1 | contig 20889 bp, 25 predicted proteins | sample EN8Hudsemesocosm_2_FD_184627 | JGI IMG/M metagenome (GOLD analysis project Ga0209184, IMG submission 184627) | Methane-oxidizing microbial communities from mesocosms in the Hudson Canyon - EN8C Hudson Canyon (SPAdes) (version 2) | ecosystem: Environmental > Aquatic > Marine > Cold seeps | place... | reverse complement strand
TGAAAAGTATGTTATGTTTAGTCATGCTAGCCTCTGCTTTATATTGTTGACACATATATTATGGCTCTGGTTTGTAAAACTAACCCACGTTCGGAGGCTAGCACCTCGTGGGGAGTCATTGTGTCTAGGGCTACAGGAAAATTTCGAGTATGGATGCACCTAAAGAAATTCAAGATAAATTCAATGATGTGAGCGCAGAAGTAGAAAAGATGCTTCAAATTGCTCACGGACACTTTGAAACTGATATTTCCGGCCCAATCAGTTTTAAATATACGATTAGTGCACCTAGAGATGTCCTTACTGATTTTGAGCGAGCCCAATCAGTTTGTTTTGTTACTAGGTATGATGCCTTACCTGTCTTTGAAAAAATCAACGTGGTAGAAAAACAAGGGAATTACTATTTCGGTAACTTTCATGAAGCAAGGTATTTACTAAACGAATATCGCTCTATCATTCAAAACAAAAAAGATTCAATTCACTATCAGAATGTTCACAAGTTTTGTAGGGATAAACTTTTGAATGAAGACCATTCAAAAGACTTATCTATCACTGTAGAACACAGTGAAAGAGGCGATATAACACAAGAATTTGTTAAGGTTCTGAATGAGCATTACAAAGCTATAAAATCGTTAATTAACCAATGTGAATTTGGGTACATATACAATGGTATTCTTCAGCATTCAGATCACAGGTATTCTCATAGGTTTTGGGAGGAGTATTCTTCTGGAAAGTCAAATTATGTGTTCGCAAAACATGCATTAATTGCTAGCAATATTAAAATGCTACTAGGATGGCATTACAGATTATTTTCAGTAATGACATTCCCAAAACTAGGAGCATTGTAGCCCTAACAAGTCGTTAAAGCAGGACAAATAACAGTTGGCTTTTGCTCCTGCGTCGCTTATTTTAGCCAACATATTATTTGCCTCTTAACGAGGCGTTATGTTACAAGAAGGGTTCGTACATGAATTTAAAACTTAAGTTAATATTCTCAGCAGTGATTCTTATTTTGGCTAATGGGTGTAGCACTTATAGCGCAGAAGATTATGGAGATCCTGATGTCAGTAAAAACGAATCTTTATGTATAAATATGGAGCCAGCCCAAGAGATGAAATGTAAGGAAAGAGAAAAAAGTTTACTAATCGGATTAGGTGCTGACAAAAATTGTAATCATCCATATGAGTATGAAAAAAACAGATGTAAAAGTGAACAAGCAAAGCAAAAAAAGGCGCTTGACGAATCGCTTAAAAAACATACGGACAAATAATACGTATAACAAACTGTTAAAGCGGGACAAATAACAGTTGTTTTTTGCTCCTTCGTCGCTTACTTTAGCCAACTATTACTTAGCCCGATAATCTGGGCGTTATACAAATAGGCATTCTATGTTCACTAATGGGGTATCCATCATTCTAACTGGTACGAATGATGATTATAAAGGAATGGCAATTGCTTGGGTTTCTCAAGTAGAGAAAGAGCATTTAATTATTTCTATTCCTAAAGGTGCTAAGGCTACAAATTTACTTCTCAAACGAAAAATGTTTTCGGTTAATGAGCTGGGTTTAGGTCAAGAAGATTTAGCCCGAGAGTATGGCGGTAAAAATTGTGAGCACAAAACAACAGCTTCTGTAGCAAAAATTAAATCTACCAAACATAATTTACCAATAATTTTAAACAGTTGCTCATCTACTATTTGTAGTGCTCTAAATGTAGTAGAGATAAACGAGCAAATTTTAATAACAGCTAAAATTATTAGCGTACAAAATAATTTAGATTTGCAGCCTTTGGTTTTTAATAAAGCTGATTACTTTAAATAATTCGTAGAACAAGCTGTTAAACAAGGGCAAAATTCCGTTGGTTATTTTCACGCCGTTCAACATTATAATCAGCCGCTTAAGTTATATGCCTAGGGAAATATGCTGTTATATAAAGCTTTAGATGAATTGGAGATTACAGAGACCATTAATGAATTTACCGAAATTCACAAGTCATTAAACAAGGCTTCTAAACTCTACTGCAGTTCTTGAGCGCTAGGTTTATATTGGCTACAATAAAGCACTTCTTATTTAATTCAGGTCACAAACATGAACGATACAAAATCGCTACCCGCTTTACCGGATCGCCTTTCAGGTAACCCCCGTAGCCCACATCACGTGGCAGAAATTTTTGAGCACAACATTGGTATTCTGCTTAATGGCAAAGAGCGTAACGATGTCGAGGAATATTGCATCAGTGAAGGTTGGGTAAAAATACCTTCTCCTAAAGCGTTAGACCGTCGAGGACAACCACTTATGTTGAAGCTAAAAGGAACTGTTGAAGCATTTTATAGTTAAATAGCTTGGCGGTTTTAATAGCCATATTGCAGATAAAACAACTGTAATATCAGTGACGTATATACTTAGGAGCACCAATGTCTGTTATCGCGAATACCCCTAAACCTCCATATTTTGCTGTGATTTTCACATCTACACGAACAGAAGGTGATAATGGTTATGGAGAAATGGCTAATAGGATGGTTGAACTAGCAGAGCAACAATCTGGATTTTTGGGTGTGGAGTCAGCAAGAGAAGATGTTGGCATAACGGTTTCTTACTGGGCAGATCTAGAATCAATTAAAAATTGGAAAGCGAACTCAGAGCACTTAGAAGCTCAAAAAACTGGTCGTAAGTCTTGGTACGATTCTTTTAAGGTTCGCATTTCAAAAGTAGAGCGAGATTACGGCATATAAGAATTTCAATTAGGACAAAAAACAGTTGGTTTTTTTCCTTAGTCGCTCATTTTAACCAACACTATTTTGCCCTTAATTTGGGCGTTACATTTTAAGGTCGGATTCAATGCATAGTTTAGTAGATGATTTTATTGTTATGAACAAAGCTGGTTTAGTTTTGGAATTATGCGAAAAGTATTATGATTCAAATGTAATGATGCTCAATAATGGACAAGTATTCGCTAAATCAATGCGTGAATCTTATGAAAAACAAAAAGGCTTTGTTGAATCAGTTAAAGAGTTTGATGTTAAATTAGTATCAAAAAAAATTGTTGGTAATGTTTCAGAATTAATATTTCATTATAAAATGACTGGCTCTGATTCATCAGTAAATGAGTTTACTGGTAAACATATTCAAACTTGGAAAAATGACAAAATTATCAAAGAAGAATATGTGTCAGTTTAAAATATAGCAAGCGGTTAAATACACATGCATTTAATACCACTAGGAATGACCGCTGGGTTAACTTTCAACAAAAGATCACTTAGATCTTCCGTTGAGTAGCTTTTTTCTCATAACCAACAAGTTGCTTACCATCTTTGCTGCAACCAGGAATACGGATACAGTGCCTGGAAGTTGCATGATACGGGATTGGCTCCTCTCGCGGCGCTCCCAACCGTGCGCCATCCGATATGCGATAATGCTGTGTCCGAGTTCCAAGAACATAGTCAGCACACACTTCACACCCAACAACACTTACATTGCCCTTAAAAATAAGTACACTCTCGATTCGTAAATAAACATTTTCGCGAGGGTAATCGACATGTGCCTGAAGCACTCCGACAACTATGGTCGGGGGAATCCAGAAGTACGGCTCTCCAGGTCGCCATTTCGGAGGAGTCGTGCGTGAAATGTCGTACCAAAGACCAAGGTCTACAACTGAGCCAATGTTGCACACACTCACGAATCGAGCGCTCAAATCAGCTCGTTCAACCTCTTCTATTGATATCAGTAATAGGTTTTCCCCGTGACCGATGTAGGTTTTGTGTACGTCATCGCAGATTCGGTCCACCCTGTAAACATCACAACCTTCCGAATCTTTTCCTATAGGTGTAGCACTGGAAGAAAGATCGTATCGACATGTACGTGTAATAATGATCGTGATTGGCGTGCCTATTCGAAGCGAATCGGGATCATCTTGATCTTGATCACCAGGAGGAATTCCATTTTCCAGATCAAGACCCAGTGTTGTCCATTCATCACTTAACAATTCGCTTTTAGATTTAGTTATCTTACGGTAATTAATTAACGATTTCGGCAAACTCATAGAAAGCCCCTTCCTGAAGGATTTAACATCTAGTTTAAGAGCCAAAATTCAGCTCCCTAATACGTAAAGCCCAATCTAAATAGGTAATAAAATCTATGACACCAGCGAGAACAACTCACCATCTAAACTCAACGTAGATACGAACTAGTCAAGAGCACCATCCCATGGGACTTCAATGATTTGAAGATCTACTTTACACTCAGCTGCATAATCTCTAAGCCTATCGGTTACTGTCAATACTGTTCCGTCAGTTCTGTTAGGGACGTAATAGATCAGCTTTCCTCCATACGCGGAATGAATGAATTCTTTCGCCTGACCATCGAGATCAATGGTTCTTCCAGTCTTGGCATCCAATATCGCTGCGAGACCACCTTTAGTGTTCCAGATCTGCCAATCAGGACGGCGTGTCTTCATTGGTCTGGATGAGTCCAATATGTCTTCCTGAATTCTCAAGCGGCCAACATCATCCACGCCCTTTAGCTTTGTTTTATACACGTGTTTTTCGAATGCTGTCCCCCAAGTATTATTGAGGTGCAATGTCGCTGCTCTTCTTGCGGCAACATTGCCAGCCCTGTCAACAACTTTCACCATCCCCACAGACAAGAAGGGAAGCATTGCCCATATTGCACCGAAGTTACCACTTGATACTTCATCGATCGTTAACACCCAATCTGCACCTTCGTTGGCAATACCGATCACCGACAATTCGAATTCGGCTGCAGCTACCGCTAGCATTGCGGCTTCTGAAACATAGGCCTTATAGAATGCCTGCCAATCCTCAACCTGATCATCCGTCAACCCGTCATGCCAATAAACCCTAGTCTCCTCAAGGCCTCGCATCATCAGCATAGCAGCTTGGATCGGCGATATATCTTCCTCAATCTGGACATTAACTCTCAGCCAGCTGGATTTTCCAGTCGCCGATATCCAGTCGATGTCAAAGTCGCCCCAAATGTCGCAAAACTCCCAAGTGTTACCTGATCGGTTGAATGCGCGAAGTATTCGCATCCCCTTCGCGCCAAACAAAAATTTAAAGTACGGCAATACTTTCTTGTAAGTAATAGGACCGTCATCATCAATGGGCGGGGTCTTTTTCTTGGCAGTTACCTTCTTGCCAGGTGACCGCTTGACGAATTTGTTTTTCCTGCCGGAAGTTGATCGACCATTTATAATGGATCGCTCTCGACCTTCTTTGCGACGCTCCTCAAGTTTGTCGGCTGCACGATTCAAGCGTTCTTTTGCTTCGTCAGCTGCGCTTTCGTCACCGAGATTGGCTTTTAAAATCGCATCTGCGCGTAGAATTTCTTTCTGGAGAGTTTCATTGTCCATAGCGTCTAGATCCGCTCTTGGATCGCACTTCATAACTGTCCCCTCCTTCAAGGTGTGAATGGATCTGAAACTGGGACACCGCGAAGCAAAGCGACGGACTTTGGATCGGGCACGAGAAGCGAATAGATTCCAAACACTTCAACTGCGTTAGTGGCAGTCTCGGCTTCTCCCAAACTATTCAAGGCAATGGACGATGTTCTGCGCTCAACTCGAATACCAAAATCATCGCCACCAATATGAAGTACGCGTACTGCGCTTTCACCGGAAATACATAAAGCGTAGATTGAAGTACCTTCATCAGGAGAGTCACCTTCAGGAACAGGGCCGCTGGTAACCATTTTTCCATGAAAATGGCGACGTTTACCTTCTAACCAAGAACTGCTTGTATAGTCTGGGCGATAGCCTTTATCCTCTTCTTCCTTGTCAAGCCTCCATCGGTTGCGTAGTGACATGACAAATACATCTGCTTCTTTACCCATGCCGTCTCCACCTGGCGTGCATCGGGCTTCTAATTCGGACAGTCCACCGATCAGTCCTCGAGATAAATTATAATCGACGATCTGAGAACTGTTGGCTGGGATATAGAATGGGAGTCCAGCAAAGTCCGCACCGTCGTCGTCAGGAGGATTAGATCCTAATATCGCTGTTCCCAGTGCACGCTTGATTGCTATACGCGCGAATTCTATTTGAGGTACGAGTACGTCGTCAGGTGGACCGGAGCCAAGATGCGAACCCAACCTAATAGTTGAGCTGATAATTAAGAAGCGCGTTCCAAATGTGGTAAGTTCGCTCCCAATAGGAGTTGTAGCTCCGGGCTCCCATGGTCGAACGGTCCCTCTATATGTTACATCTGGGACGGGAAGTTCACTTCCTGCGGCGACCTGGTATTGGCGCGCAAATGAACTCCCTTCGCTGGAGACATCCACAAAGGGGAGTATTTTTAAAAAATCATCAACGACGCGGTAACTTGGATCTTGCGCCGCAGTGGACAACCCTCTTGAGGGTGGATAGGAGAGTGACTGAACATCCGGCGAACGATAGTTTTGGTTCAGTAGTTCAAGTGACTCTCTAGAGACATCTTTGAAGGCCATTTTAGCTCCTTTATAGTCGCAACATTTGTAATTACGCTTATGGCTTTGGGATATTAAAAGTTACAGTCGGTTACTCAAGTGCCCTTGGCTTTCCTCATCTACAGGAGTCGGAAGCAATAAGGGTGTCAACACGAACTTTTTATTTAAGGTTATTTATAGTAGAAAATAGGCATAAGTCACGTTTATCGCCGTTTTTTTTCAAAAATATGGAAATATGCCCCAAATGCGAACAAGGTATCGATATATGAGTGGTGTGTTTGCACCTGCGATCCATAAACTTGGGCTACGCATCCCAAATATCTTTGTACAAAAATGCTCACGTAGACAAAGTCCGCAATTGGCAGCTAAGTTTAGGATATAGAGCACCTGCTGAATTTGAATTAGCAGCAAATTGAAAAGTGGATGATATCCATTTTTTCAGGGAAAGTTCACAAAAAATAGTTGGTTTTTGCTCTTTCGTCGCTTATTTTAGCCAACTATTATCAGCCGCTTAATGTTACGTTGATTTGCCAAAAAAATTTATCTTCAACTATAGTTATTATTCCATCATTAAAAGGAGATAAATAATGCCTAAATATGTAATTGAAAGAGAAATTGAAGGTGCGGGTAAGTTTTCATCAGATGACCTCAAAGGGATTGCACAAAAATCTTGTAATGTCCTAGATGAACTTGGTTCTAAGGTACAATGGGTTCATAGTTATGTTACAGATGATAAAATTTATTGTGTATACATTGCGCCAGATGTAGCGTCAGTTCAAAAGCATGCTGATATGGGCGGTTTTCCTGCTAACTCAATTTCTGAGGTAAGAACAATCATTGATCCAACCACATCTGAGTAAATGACAAACAAACAAGTATTTTCAAGTTGGACAAATAGCAGTTGGCTGCGACGCATTATAGCCAGCTATTATTTGCCGTATAAAATGCCGTTAGCAGTATGAATTGGCATTAGTGTAATTTTCAGTTTAAAGTTATGCTAGTTATCAATTTTAGGCTAATCCTATAATGATTAAAACTCTCGAAATTATTTTAATTTTACTACTTTTAAGTATGCCTTGCTCATCTCAAGCTGATGAACCAACTAAATACAATAAGATACTATTTAAGAGCTTTATTTCTGAAAAAGACGGTAAGGAAGTACAAATTAGGGAAGCACTTTTCCCTCCTAATTGGAAAGCTCCCCGTCACTATCATAATAGTAATTTGTTCATCTATGTTATTGAGGGTGAATTTGAAGTAGAGCTAGAAGGCAGTAAAAAAATTATATACCGAAAAGGTGAAGCGCTTCAAATGAACTCTGGTATAGAAATGGATGCACGTAACCCTAGTAGTAAAAATTCACTAAAATTGGTTGTATTTCAAGTAGGTAATCCTAATGCAGCTTTTGTTGTGCCTGTCGAATAATGTACTGCTAACAAGAAAATTAATAAAAACAAAAAATAGTTAAACTCAAGGACTAGTGAATGAAAATAGATGTATTTGGAAAAGTTTATATTGCTTTAATGTCAGTATACTTCATTGTTTCCGGTTTTAATGCCTTATTGGATATAGACTCTAAACTAGCAAGAATAGGCTTAAGCGCTCTTGATTCAGATGGAAAAATAGCATTCATTTTGATCTATTGTAGTTTGATGATCGGAATAGGTGTTTCTATTGCTTTATTGTATTATTTTAGCAAAACATGGGTATATTCGGCTTTACTTGCATCAATAATTATAATTTCATTTATTAGCTTCAGGCTTGTAGGCTCATATTTTGTTGGTGGAATAAGCAATACACAGATATCTTTTTTGGTAGTAGAGCTACTTGAAGTGACCATAGGCGTAATTCTTTTAACTCTATCGGGTAAGCTCAATCAAAGACTTGCTCAGCAAGAAAATTAACAAGGATAAAACAGTTGGATTTTCCTCCTGCGTCGCTTATTTTAGCTAATAATTATTTGCCCTTTAGAGGGACATTAACCTTTAAGGAAAATATGTTTAAGTCGTTCGATAAAAGCACAATAACTGTTTGTTGCTTCTTGGGTCTAAATTGTTTCATGGCTGTTATGTCAATCTACCTTGTTCTTTTTAATCAAGATAGTGTGTTGCACATTTCTAATTACGGTAAAGCGATAATTTCAGGTTTTATGGTATTAGCTAACGGCTACTTAATATTCTATCTTCATAAAAGAGAAATGATGGCTTTAAAATTGTGTTTTTGGTTTTGTTTGCTACAGATAGTAACAATTGAAAGTGAGTCACTTGCAATTGGCTTAAATTATGGAGTCAAAATAGGTGCTGTTTTTGAAATTGGAGTGGCAACAGTATCCATAAATTTTTTGGCTTTGCTGACACTTTTTTTTGTAGACAGAATAATTCGTGGCCAAAAAAGGTTAACAACAGTTGAATACGATAAAAATTAGTTGACTGTATTCGTCCCTCAACATTTTATCCAATTAACATTCACCCATTCTCAGGGGTATAGAGCTATGTTTTCATCCGGAAAGTGTTTATGTGGTGCTGTGTCCTTCAGCGTCGAACTTCCAACAAATTGGGTAGCGCATTGCCATTGCCAAATGTGTCAGAAGGCGCATGGCGCTGCTTTTGTAACATGGGTTGGTGTAGAAGAATCACAAGTCTCTATTTATGATCAAGATGATTTTCTAAATTGGTATCCGTCATCTGAAGAAGCTAAACGTGGATTTTGCTCTCAGTGTGGTAGTTGTTTATTTTTTCGCTCCCATAAATGGCCTAAAGAAATACACATTGCCAGGGCTAACTTTACAGGTGAAATAGATAGAAAGCCTCAGGTACATGTCTATTATAATACTCACGTTGAGTGGTGCGTTGTTAACGACAATTTACCAAGGAAGTCCGAACCCAATACATGAATATTCATACAACCTATGACAAGGAATTTAAACAGATTGTGCAGTTGTCTGTTGTTCGTGCCACACTATTTAGCCAACAATTATCAGCCGCCTAACGTGGCGTATATTGCTTTAGGATACACATGCGTTTTCAAACATTTATATTTTATTCATTTTATTCATTTTATTCATTTTATTCATTTTATTCATTTTATTCATTTTCAGCATTTGGAAATGCTTGCTTACTTTCTAAGTATCAAGAGTATGCTATTTCACAGAAAGACTGGCAAAATAATTTAACAAACCTCATTATAAGAAATAATTCTGAAATTAAAGATATTGCAAATTTATATCGTGATGACCAAATATTACTAATTGATAAAAATTTACTAGGTGTAACATTGTTATTAGATAAATCGCCTAACATGTTAAATGAATCAAAGGCAGTTAGCAGGTGGTTAGATCTTGATAATACTAAGGAAGATAAACTAGCCAAACAAAGCTCAACTTATAGAAAATTGCTAAACAAGAAAAATGCGATAAAAATTCGTAATCCGCACCCCGATGGAGATAAACTTAGACGGGTTATGCGTAATAATATAATAACTTCTCAAGAGTATAATAATTTACTATCAGACTTTCGCAGTAAGGTAAAAGAAATAAACAATATTAAGTGTACTGCAATATAACAAGGTAGGTGTATTATCCATACAAGTCATTCAAAAGGACAAAAGTTGGCTTTAATGAGACATTATAATTCACCATAGGATGGGCGTGATATTTAAACTTTTAATTCCAATAATTATTTCATTAGAATCCTAGGAGAATCTGTGCATAAAATTATAATTATATCGTTATTTCTTACATTGACAGCATGTGGAGAGAAAAACGCCCCAAGTGATGTTTATGAAGAATATAACTCTAAAGTTGTTAATGGTCTTTCGTTTAAAGATGAAAAAAAATACTACTCAACTAGCAAGTTAGCAGAAGTAGAAGCATCTTTCCCCAGGTATATGGCACAAATGAAAAAATCGAAGGAAGAGGTTATCAAGTTTTACCAAGATTTTTCTCAGTCTGTTGCCAAGTGCAAAAGTATTAAACTTTTAGAAGAATTAATTACGGATAACAGTGCAGTACTCATATATTCACAAACTGATATCTGTGGCAATGAGTCAGCCAATAACGAAAAACAAACAGTTAAAATGATTAATGAAAATGGCTGGAAAATAGCAAGTGTAGAAATAGGTCTCTAACAAGCTAATAAACCATAACGAAAAACAGTTTACTGTTTTCGTTTCTCATCACTTTAGTAAACAATTTTAAGCCTGTTATTTGGGCGTTAGCTGTATGGAGATAAGCATGTTACTCGTAGGTTCTTTTCTACTACTGATTGTCGGATTGATTCATTCTTACCTAGGTGAAAAGTACATTCTGATTCGTTTGTTCACACGTGATAATTTGCCTAAATTACTCGGAAGTGATTGGTTTACTAAGCGAATTCTAAGGTTTGCTTGGCATCTCACAACTCTAGCTTGGTGGGGTTTTGCTGTAATATTATATTTATTATCACAACCAAGTGATAATGTTCGCTCAGAAATCCTTATTTCAATTGCTGTGGTTTTTGCATTAAGTGGTGTTGTTTCATTGCTATTTTCTCGTGGTAAACACTTGTCATGGTTGTTCTTTTTCGGTATTGCCAGCACAAGCTTGTTTGGCGTAATATACAGCTAAAAGGGCAATTAAGAGTATGCATGAATATCAACTTTATTGAGGCCACACTAAAGGATTCTGAGGTAATAGGGTCTTTGGTTGTAGAGCTTACAACTGAAATTTGTGAATTAACTAGCGCACAACACTTTGATATTGATCTCAAGAGTACAATTGAGCGCTGTCATGAACTAATTCGTGATGGTCACTATTTAGCAATTATTGGAGTATGTGAAAATACCCCTATTGCTGTCGTAACAATGACAGAAACATATGCCTTATATGCTGGTGGTAAAATAGGTGTAATCCAAGAGTTTTATGTTTCTCCTGAGTTTAGAGCTTCTGGTGTTGGTTCAATGCTAATTGAGCAGGTGCAAGCCTATGGTAAGCAGCAAGATTGGTCATGTATTGAATTATGCACTCCACCTTTACCTGAATTTGAGCGTACACTAAACTTTTATCAAAAAAATGGGTTAATTCCTGTTGGTGGTCGTAAGATGAGACAGGCATTGGTGTAGATTATTACTAACAAGTATTTTAACAGGGAAAAAACAGTTGGCTTTTGCTCCTTCGTCGCTAATATTTTTCCAACTATATTATGACCCATTAAATGGGTGTTATACGCTAAGCAGAGTCCAATGAATAAAATTAATATTAGTGAAAAATTTGAGTTATTCACCCAAGAATGGACACCAAAAGTTATAGCTGAGTCAAATGGCCAGTTAGTTAAAATAGCTAAAGGTAACGGTGAGCTTGTTTGGCACAAGCATGATAATGAAGATGAGCTTTTTATAGTTTTTAAAGGGCAACTTACTTTGCAATTAAAAACTGGAGATATTGTTCTAAATGTAGGTGAAATGTATGTTGTACCTAAAGGGGTTGAGCATTGTCCTAGAGCAGAGCCTGATACTCACTTTATGATGGTGGAGCCTTCATCTACAGCTCATACTGGCGAAACTCAAAGTGAACTTACCGTGTCATCAGATAAACAAGAGTGGATTTAACGTGGGCACCATAATGAAAAAATCAGTAAAAGCGGCATTGTTGTCTGCATTTATCTACCCAGGAACGGGGCACTTTTTCCTTAAAAGACATGGTGTAGGTGCTTTTCTTGCTTGTACTTTTTCTGTACCTTTATATTTTATTATCAGTGAAATTATGGCTAAAGCAGAAAATATTGTAGAGCAAATTAACAATGGAGAAATTCCTTTGGATATTGCTGCTATTTCTCAATCATTATCAAGCTCGGCAGTAGGTGTTGATGCACAAGAATTAAATATTAAAATGTATGTGTTAATAATCATATGGGCCATAGGAATACTAGACTCATATAGGCTTGGGCGTAAGAATACATAACAAGCCAATTAAGGCTAGACACAACAAATCATGTGCAATGGAGAGTGTTTTGAATAACGAATGGGATGAATATGCAGAAAACTGGAACGTTGACCCTTCTGTAGAAAAATATGCTGCTATGGCTTTTTCTGAGCTGACAAAAAAAATTAAGCTTGATGGCTTATCTGTTCTTGATTTTGGCTGTGGAACAGGAGTGTTAACACAAATGATTGGCGCTAAAGTGAGGGATGTCGTTGCAATTGATCCATCTTCAGAAATGATTAAATACTTAGATATGAAAACATTAAAAAATGTTTCTACAATTTCTGACTTTCTAACTGAAGAACTCATAAATAAACGTTCAGAATTTGAAAATAAATTTGATCTCATTGTTGCCTCTTCAGTCTGTGGTTTTTTACCTTCTTATGAAGAAACTTTATGTTTGTTAAAATCACTTTTAAAAGAAGATGGCAGCTTTGTTCAATGGGATTGGCTTGCAGATGATCAACATTCTGGCGTGGGCTTATCTATAGATAGAGTAAAAAAGGTTTTCGATGTTAATCAATTTATAGACGTACAAATAACAACTCCTTTCATTATGGAGAATTCCAAAGGAAGTATGACTGTTCTGATGGCTTATGGTAAAAACATCTCGCAGGTCAATAAAGTTGGGCTTTAAACTATTTTCTGATTTAACTTCACATTTATAGCAATGCAGAAAAAAGCCCTGTAACTCTTTGTGAGTACAAGGCTTAAGTTTTCATTATTGATACAAAAATTCTAATTCATTCAATAATCTATTTTTATTCTGATTGTGCTGTTTTTACTTCCATGTCATCAGCTACTGAGGTATTACTCAATATTGCTGAAACGGTCATAACAAATACTGCAAAAATAACCGTAGTCAGCTTTAATCCTCTAGGGGATGACTTACGCATTTTATTTACCTAATTTTGATTTGGTTGCATTTTTCTTTTTTAAATATAATTTAACTGCAAATCAATATTTGACTATACAAGCAACCTGATTAAAAACTAAACTATTTTATTTCATATTTCAAGGGAATTGTTGATTTTTCTACTATTTATTAAACTCTTCATCAAAAATTTGTGCTTGATACACCCGTTGTTGTTCATTTGAAGTTATATCAATTTTTATTGAAGCTGTTAGAATTCTTTCTCCTGAATCTGAAACTGCTAAATTAGCATCTCCATTCATTAATTGACAAACCTCTTTAGCCATAGCCATTTCAGTACTATATAAAGTAATATCCTTTGAAATAAAATCATCAAATGGAACTTTAATGTCGGCGGCTTGAGTATCATGGCTAGTAAACACAAAAAATAATGTTGCACTATTAAAATTGTGATTATGTGTTTTTATTGATACTCGCATATTATTAACCTTATATAACTCGTGAATTCCATCGCAAAAGGCCATCAATAGTTGTTGAATTCTAAGCTCATCGCTATTTATAAAATGCGGTACGTTAGGAGTAATTAGAAAAGTAACACTTTTATCTTGAGTCGATATATTCGCCTTCAACATCGAATCGACTCTATTTATAAAGCCATAAAAATCAAATGGTTCACTATTAACCGTTAATTCTCCTAATTCTATTTTTGATAAATCAACGACCATATGAAGTAGTTTACGCATGTTATGTTGTGCTAATTCAATATTTTTAAGCGTGTTTTTTTGTTCTTTAATATCAGTTTGGTATAACTGTTTTGTAAAGTGAGTTATCGCTTGTAATGGTATTTGCAGCTCTCGAGTTAGCGAATATAAAAAATTTGTTTTAGCTGTGCTTTTATAGTCCGATTGCTCCTTAGCAATAATTAACTCTCTCGTTTTTCTGACAACCTGAGAGCTTAACTCGTTAGAGTACACAGCCATCATTAAAATCAACACTTGAAATAACATCCCCCCTAATGTCGCTCCAAATAACATCCCCCACACCTGCCAGTTTTTTTCTTGCAATTGCCAAGGTTGTTTTTCGCCCAAACTAACACGCCATTTTCTTGAGTTTACATCTATATAAGTAGTATCTACATAGCGGAAGTTCGTATTTAGTTGCTTGCCAAATATTATATAGGGTTCGTTCGAGGTGACATCTTCAATCAACATAGCAATATTGTTCGAGTTTAATGGTAATATTTGCTGAAAAAAACTTTCTAATTGTACTACTGCAACAACAAATCCTAAAAATTTATTTGTACTCCCCTGCCCTGACGTGATCACACTACCAGTAAGTGCATGATTTAATCCAGAAAATACAGGAGAGATAAAAAGCAATCCTAAATTAGCATTTTGATCTTGTATCAAACTGATTGGAGCACTAGTAACAACTCCTTTTCTAGTGATGATTTTTTGCATATCAATAATACTTTGAGGGTTAGTTAATATATCTAACCCGATAACTTGCTCATTATTCAGAGAAGGATAAACATACTTTATTGGCGCATATCGACTTCGTTCCCCTGCCTTTTGAAGTTTTCCCCCTGAACTTTTTTCATTAATAATCCTTATGCTTTTTTCAAATATGAACCGATTTTCGTGATCAATTATCGGCGCCCATTCAAGTACTCTAACACTAGATTTGTTTTGCAAAATTTGTCGTGAATATAAATCAAATTCATTTCTAGTTACTTTATGATTAACGTTTAAAAAGGCAGATAAGCTGTTTAATTTATCAGAGGTATTAGCTACCTCTTGTTGAATTTTCTGCAATACGCTACTTTTTACTTGATTAAAAATATCTTGGCGTTGGTGCTGTTGAACATTTTGTGAAATATTGAATAACAACGCGATGGCGAAAATAGCTAATAGTGAAGCTACCATAATAAAAAAACGTTTAGATGAGCTGTGTTGATGTTGACCTTGATATAGCAAGAACAAAGGTGTAAAAAATATAGAAAACAAGACACTACTTGACCAACAACTGGCAAAAGTAAAAAATAAATTATCACCAAAAGCCTTGTTTTCTAACATAGTTAGAATGATGACTGAAAATGCAGAAATAAAACTATTTAGAGGCCCTACTTTAAATAAAAATTTTAATAGATCACGTCTAGATTTCAGCCATTTCTGCCTATAAACTTCCTTGGACGTTAGTTGTTTAGCCCAAAGACCTTGCAACATAAACGCTAACAAAGTGATGATAACCATAGAAGATTCAATAGGTAGTTCTAACCAAAAATACAAAAACAAACAATAGAGCACGGTTGCTAAAATAATAGCCGACAATATTCTAGCACCATAAAATACAACCAAAGCAGTAGTTATGCCTGCTGCTGGTCCAATAAAGCTAGTAAAAGAATAGGGGGTAACAAAAATAAAAGTGCAAGCACATACTCCGAGAAAAATAATAAGCGTTAGAAGAAAGTGCTGAAGAGTATTTGACATTGTTTATTGAAAATCAACCAAGTAAAAATTATGAATGTAAAGAATACTAGCACTATTTTTTATACTTTCTCAAACTTCCCTATTAATTGGGTTAAAGCGCTCTGTACTATCAACAGTTTGTTTTTATGGTGATATTCAACTTAGCAGACAATATAGAAGAAAAAATATAAAAAATAATGCAATATAATTTGCGCTATGCCTAATGGTAAGGGAAAATACGCGCAATTCAATTATTCCTTTAATTAAAAGTAGATCTGGAGCTAATATGTCGTCGCGTCAAGAACTAGCCAATGCCATTCGTGTTTTAAGCATGGACAGTGTACAAAAAGCAAAATCAGGACACCCTGGTGCCCCTATGGGAATGGCAGATATCGCTGAAGTTTTATGGCGTGATTTCTTAAAGCATAACCCAAGCGATCCTAACTGGGCTGATCGTGATCGATTTATACTCTCTAACGGTCATGGTTCAATGTTAATTTATTCGCTATTACATTTATCTGGCTATGATTTGTCTATTGATGATTTGAAAAACTTCCGTCAATTACACTCTAAAACTCCCGGTCATCCAGAATATGGCTATACCCCAGGTGTTGAAACAACTACTGGCCCGTTAGGCGCTGGTGTTTCAAATGCTGTAGGTATGGCAATTGCTGAAAAAACATTAGCAGCACAGTTTAACCGTGAAGGTCACGATGTTGTTGACCATTTTACTTATTGTTTCTTAGGTGACGGCTGTTTAATGGAAGGCATTTCTCATGAAGCTTGTTCATTAGCGGGCACCTTAGGTTTAGGTAAATTAATCACTTTTTGGGATGACAATGGCATTTCTATTGATGGTCATGTTGAAGGTTGGTTCACTGATAACACACCGCAACGTTTTGAATCCTATGGTTGGCATGTAATTAGTGTTGATGGCCATGACAGCGAGGCAATTGCTGCAGCTATTGTAGAAGCAAAGTCAGTAACCGACAAGCCAAGCATGATTTGTTGTAAAACGATTATTGGTTTTGGCTCTCCAAATAAATCAGGCACTCATAATTGTCACGGTGCTCCTTTAGGTGATGATGAAATAGCAGCCACTCGAGAATTTTTAAACTGGCCACATGCCCCTTTTGAAGTACCTAAAAATGTTTACGCTCAATGGGATCAAAACGAAAAAGGTACGGCTAGCCAACTGGGCTGGAATGAAAAATTTGCCGCATACCAATCAACTTACCCTGAGCTAGCAAGTGAATTTGAACGTCGTGTTATTAAAGGCGAATTACCACAGAACTTTGAAGAAAAAGCGAATGCGTTCATTCAGCAATGTCATGAAAACGGTGAAAATATTGCTTCGCGTAAAGCGTCACAAAATGCCATAGAAGCTTTTGGTAATGTATTGCCCGAAATGTTAGGTGGCTCTGCTGATTTAGCGGGTTCAAATTTAACACTTTGGTCTGGTTCAAAAGGTATTGAAACCGATCCCGCTGGTAACTACATTTTTTACGGCGTACGTGAATTTGGTATGAGCGGTATCATGAATGGTATTTCTTTGCACGGTGGTTTCATCAACTACGGCGCTACTTTCATGATGTTCATGGAATATGCTCGTAATGCCGTGCGTATGTCTGCGCTTATGGGTATTCAAAATATTTTTGTTTATACTCATGATTCAATCGGTCAAGGTGAAGATGGTCCAACTCATCAGCCTATTGAACAATTAACGAATTTACGTACTACGCCAAACTTAACGACATGGCGCCCATGTGATGCGACTGAGTCTGCCGTTGCTTGGAAAGCCGCTGTACAACAGCAAAAAGCCCCTTCAGCGTTAATTTTCTCTCGCCAAGGTTTACCTGCAATGGCGCGCAGCCAAACACAAGTGAACGATATTGCAAAAGGTGGTTACATTTTACAAGATTGTGAAGGTAACCCTGACGTTATCTTAATTGCCACAGGCTCTGAGGTTGCTTTAGCGGTTGATTCAGCCAAAACATTAACTGAGCAAGGTAAAAAAGTTCGCGTAGTTTCTATGCCGTCAACTAATATTTATGATGCCCAAACGAGTGATTATAAAGAGTCTGTATTACCTGCAAATGTTATCAAGCGTGTCGCAATTGAAGCAGCGCATGTTGATTATTGGGCTAAATATGTTGGCTTAAACGGCGCTGTAGTCGGTATGACAACCTTTGGTGAGTCAGCTCCTGGTAATGTATTGCTTGAGCACTTTGGTTTTACTGTTGATAATGTAGTTAATACCGTCAATCAACTTTAATCACTTAACTTTGATTATTTACTTTTAAGAATGAATAAAGTGGGCAGTGATTCTGCCCATTTTTTTAGCTTCAAACATCTAATTTTTCATGCAGTAAAACTATGACAATAAGAATAGCCATTAATGGTTTTGGCCGTATTGGTCGAAGCGTAGTAAGAGCACTTTATGAAAGTGGCAGAACCAATGACTTTACATTAGTTGCCATTAATGAATTAGCACCTGCATCTGGCATTGCTCATCTCTTAAAGTATGACACCACCCATGGTAGATTTCCTTTTTCGGTGACTCAACAAGATCAATCTCTATTCATTTCAAATGAAAATAGCTCAGCAAATGAGTCTATTCATGATGAGATAGTGTTATCCCATTACGATAAACTCAGTCAGTTACCTTGGCAACAACACAATATTGATATTGTACTAGATTGTACAGGTAAGTTTGGCAGTGAAGAGGATGGGCTTAGCCATATAGAACAAGGGGCTAACAAAGTACTTTTCTCTCACCCTTGCAGCCAAGACATTGATGCTACAATTATTTTTGGTGTTAATCATAACGAGTTATCCAGTGGTGACCGCATTGTTTCTAATGGCTCCTGTACGACAAACTGTATTGTGCCTGTGATCAAAGTAATTGATGAGGTTTTTGGTATTGAAAGCGGTACTATTACAACCATTCATTCTTCAATGCATGATCAACAAGTCATTGATGCTTACCATCCAGATCTTCGCCGTAGTCGTGCAGCTAGCCAGTCTATTATTCCAGTGGACACTAAGTTAGCCGTGGGTATTGAACGGATCTTACCTAAGTTTAAAGGGCGATTCGAAGCTATTGCTGTGCGTGTACCTACCTTAAATGTTACCGCAATGGATCTCAGCATCACAGTTAATCAAGATGTAACTATTGATGACATCAATCAAGCAATAAAATCAGCCCAAGTGAAGCATTTATCGACGGGAGGATTACAAGGAATCTTGGCTTATACCGAAGAGCCGCTAGTATCTGTTGATTTTAACCATGACCCTCACTCTTGTATTGTTGATGGTAATCAAACGCGCGTAAGTCATAAACGTTTAGTGAAAATGCTAGTGTGGTGTGACAATGAATGGGGTTTTGCTAATAGAATGTTAGATACTGCTCAGAAAATGGCTTAAATTCAACTTTTATAGCCAAAGTTATATATCAAGAACAAAAAAGCAGCCACTAATAATAGTGGCTGCTTTTTTGTTGGTGAAGCAATATACTTTAAAGTTAAACTTAAAGTTAAACTTAAAGTAAAATTAAAAATTACTTAGCTTCTTGATAAAACTTCATTAAGCTCGCTGTAGAACAATCGTGCTTATCAGAAATTTTATTACTTTCTAATTCATCTTGTATTTCAGCGGCTAAACCTTTTCCAAGTTCAACACCCCATTGATCGAATGAGCATATTTGCAAAATTATTCCTTGAACAAATATTTTATGCTCATAAGCAGCAATTAAACTTCCAAGCGTTTTTGGGTCAATACGTTTTAATAAAATGGTATTAGTGGGTCTATTACCTTTATGCACTTTATGAGGAGAGACTTTATCAATATAGTCTGGTGTACGTCCTTTTGCTTTAAGATCTGCTCTAACCTGCTCTTCATTTACGCCTGCCATTAACGCTTGAGTTTGCGCAAAAAAGTTTGCCATCAAGGTTTCATGATGACCTTTTACTGGTGTTACACTTTCTACTGAACCGATAAAGTCAGCGGGTACAACATTATTGCTTTGGTGAAGATATTGATAAAAAGCATGTTGTCCATTTATACCTAGTTCACCCCAAATAGATGGAACTGTTGCATATTCCACTTCATCTCCATCCCAAGTAACTGACTTACCATTACTTTCCATTTCGGCTTGTTGTAAATATGCCGAGAGCATATGCAAGGTTTGATCGTAAGGTAAAATAGCTTGTGAACGAGCCCCTAAAAAGGTGGTATTCCAAACACTAATTAAGGCCATAATAGCAGGCATATTATCTCGAAGCGGTGCGTTAATGAAATGCTGATCCATCTCGTTCGCGCCTTCAAGTAACTCTTTAAATTTATCAAAACCTAAATCAAGGGCAATTGCTAACCCAATGGCTGACCACAATGAGAAGCGACCCCCTACCCAATCCCACATATCAAAAATATTCTGCTCTTCAATACCTAAACTCATCGCATTTTCTTTATTGGCAGTTACTGCAACAAAATGTTTTGCTACTGACTTTTCATCAAACGAAGAGCTAGTTAGCCACTTCATCGCTGTTTTCGCATTAGTCATCGTTTCTGTTGTGGTAAAAGTTTTACTGGAAACGATAAATAAAACTTTTTGAGGATCTAATGGTCGTAAAACTTCAACAATTTGTGCTCCATCGACATTAGAGACATAATGAACGTTCACCCCACCGTCACTGTAATGTTTTAATGCTTCCGTTACCATTTGAGGCCCAAGGTTTGAGCCACCAACACCAATATTCACAATATCGGTAATGCGCTTTCCTGAATATCCTAACCAATGCCCTTGACGTACTTTATCAACAAAGCCTTCCATTTTTTCTAACTGATTCTGTACATGTTCGGTGACATTTTCGCCATCTAAAATTAGTGGTTCATCGCTTTGGCGTCTCAAAGCCGTATGCAATACCGCACGATCTTCTGTTTTATTGATTTTAGCACCCGTGAACATTTTAGTGCGCCACTGACAAACCTCTGTTTCTTCTGCTAAATCTAATAAGCTGTCTATGGTTTCACAATCAATTAAGTTTTTAGAGTAATCAAGCAACAAGTTTGGCAGCTCAATTGAAAATTTTTCAAAGCGTTCACTGTCATTGGCAAATAAGGTATTCATGTGCTGAGATTTTTTATCTAAAGCTAACT
>Ga0209184_1001043_pt1 | contig 21027 bp, 21 predicted proteins | sample EN8Hudsemesocosm_2_FD_184627 | JGI IMG/M metagenome (GOLD analysis project Ga0209184, IMG submission 184627) | Methane-oxidizing microbial communities from mesocosms in the Hudson Canyon - EN8C Hudson Canyon (SPAdes) (version 2) | ecosystem: Environmental > Aquatic > Marine > Cold seeps | place... | reverse complement strand
TTAATAGGGTGTCGGGTGATAATCTGGCGCGCATAATAACAAAAAAAAAGGGATTGAGCACTAGGGGCTGGTCGAAATCAATATTTCTACTCCCATCGTAAGCTAAACAGAGTTAGACTTACTAACTGTATATGTAATATAAACTTCATAAGTTTTATATCTTAATGTTGGTTGAGTGAAAATAAATTGAACAATTCAAAAGAAAGTAGGCGTCAACCTACTCAAGAGCGAAGCAAAAAAAGAGTAGACGCGATTCTACAAGCCTCGAAGCAGTTAATTTCTGAAAAAGGCAGTGCTAAGCTTAAAATTCATGATATTGCCGAGCGTGCAGGTGTAACACCTGCATCCATCTATCAATACTTTCCAAGCAAAAATGCAATAATGCTTGCACTGGTTGACTCAGTCTTGGTTGCGACTCAGTCAAAGCTTTTAAAGAAAATACCTGAGATGACAACAATGGCTGAAGCGTGTCATGTCATGCAGGCGCTCATTGAGGATCATTATCAGGTTTATTTAAATGATCCGGCCTTGTTGGATGTTTGGATGATAATCTCAGCAGATAAATCACTTCAAAAACTAGACTTAGAAGACAGTCGCCAGACTTCAGATTTAATTATGGGTTGTGTTAAACAGTTCTATGATGAAAAATATTGGGACAAAATATCTGAAATGAGTTTTTTGCTAGCGCATATGGCCGGCGCTGCAATTCGTATGGCTATTCCTTTAGGGCCTATTGAGGGGCGGTCGATAATTGATGTATTTAAGCGCATCATTAACCCGCCTACGTTAGAAAGTATGATAAAACTGGAATTAACACTTGAATAAAAATCCGCAAGAAATACAGCTAGCGAGCTCTGTGCGTATAATTTTGATGCGAACAACGCATCCCGGAAATATAGGTGCTGTTGCAAGAGCAATGAAGAATATGGGGCTTAACCAGCTCTGTTTGGTTAATGGTGCTGACGAAAGCACACAAGAGGCGCGTCGTCGAGCCGCAGGTGCTGAAAATATTTTAGAATCTGCCGTGGTTACGTCATCAATCGATGAGGCGCTTGATGGTGTTCAGCTAGTAATCGGAGCAAGTGCGCGAAGTAGAAAGATGGTTTGGCCTCTGATGAACCCACGAGACTGCGCTTCATTAATTAAAAAGAATGTATTTGATTCCGGTTCAACATCGCCAACCCAAGTTGCTCTGTTGTTTGGGCAGGAGGCTAGTGGTTTGAGTAATGAAGAATTACAGCGTTGTCATTACCATGTGAATATTCCGGCTGTGGCTGATTTTTCTTCGTTGAATCTTGCGATGGCTGTTCAGCTCGTATGTTATGAAATTAGAATGGCTATGTTACTTGATAATAGCGATGCAGCACCCAATCAATTAACTAGCTCGATTCTTTCTTCCGAAGATGAGGGTTGGGATGAGCCGGCAGCTGCGGTTGAAGATGTTGAGGGCTTCTTTCGGCATTTAGAAGATACGCTGATCAAAATTGGATTTCATGACCCTGAAAATCCTCGACTGTTGATGGCTCGTATGCGTCGACTTTACCAGCGAGCGCATCTTGATAAAATGGAAGTTAATATTTTGCGTGGAATTTTAAGTGCTTCGCAAAAACACACGAAATAAATTGAGACTAGTATGTTAGAGAGTGTAAAAGAAGATATTAAAAGTGTATTTGATCGGGATCCAGCAGCAAGAAATACTTTTGAGGTGCTTACTAATTATCCTGGTCTACATGCTTTGTTATTTCATCGCTTAGCTCATAAATTATGGAATAATAAGTTGTTCTGGCTGGGGCGTACGCTCTCAACTTTCAGTCGCTGGTTAACCGGGATAGAAATTCATCCTGGCGCTCAAATTGGTCGTCGTTTTTTCATTGATCATGGAATGGGCGTGGTGATTGGTGAAACAGCCATTATTGGTGACGATGTAACTTTATATCAAGGTGTTACCCTTGGGGGTACGAGTTGGAATAAAGGAAAGCGTCACCCTACATTAAAAAATGGTGTTGTTGTTGGAGCGGGTGCAAAAGTTCTTGGGCCTTTTGAGGTGGGAGAGAATGCGAAGGTCGGCTCGAATGCTGTGGTAACAAAAGAGGTTCCTGCCGATGCAACTGTGGTTGGGATTCCTGGGCGCATAATCTTGAAAACTGTGACTAAAAAAGCAGAGCCTACAGATGAATCCAGGCAAAAAATGGAAGATAATTTGGGTTTTGATGCTTATGGTTTAAGCAATGAAATGCCAGATCCCGTCGCTCGATCTATCAGGAGTATGTTGGATCATATGAATTTAGTAGATGAAAGAATGAACTCTATGTGCGGTGCGATTAAAAAACTCGATGGTTCATTTAATAAGGTAGATGTTCAGCCTATCAATGAAGATGAGATAGATTGTTTTAAACAGATTAAGAATACTTGATTAAAATACTTGGGTAATACATAATTTTTTGCATATATAACTAATAATGCAGCTTTAACTTATGCGATTAACAACTAAAGGTCGATATGCCGTTACTGCAATGCTTGATTTGGCATTGCATGATCAAGATGGGCCTGTGCCCTTAGCTGATATTTCACTTAGGCAAGGCATATCGCTGTCATATTTAGAGCAACTTTTCTCGAAGCTTAGAAAAAACATGTTGGTTAAAAGTATTAGAGGTCCTGGTGGTGGGTATCAGCTTCAGGCTTTAACGTGTGATGTATCTATTGCAAATATCATCGACGCAGTAGATGAATCTATTGATACCACACGTTGTCGAGACAAAGGTAACTGTCAAGATGGGGAGAAATGTCTTACTCATCATTTATGGTTAGACTTGAGTCATCAAATTCACACTTTCCTAAGTGGTGTCACGTTAGAAAGCCTGATGCTAAAGCGAGAGGTTCAAATTACCGCTGCTAGGCAGAATCGAAATTCAGGAATTATTGACTCTCAACTCTTGGATTTTTAACTTCAAAGAAACCTGTTTACCTTATGAATAAGCTTATTTATCTCGATTATGCGGCTACTACACCCGTAGATCCACGTGTTGCTGACAAGTTAGTTCAGCATTTAACGATGGATGGAATATTTGCCAACCCTGCTTCGCGCTCACATATGTATGGGTGGCAGGCTGAGGCTGCGGTTGAAAGTGCGCGAAAGCAAGTGGCTGATCTTTTGAATGCCGATACGCGTGAGATTGTTTGGACGTCTGGTGCAACAGAGTCAAATAACTTGGCGATTAAGGGGGCTGTTGAGGCGCGTCAAGACCGTGGAAAGCATATTATTACATCTTTATCTGAGCATAAGGCTGTGATTGATTGTTTTGAATATCTTGAGTCTAAGGGTTTTAGTGTTACTTGGTTAAAGCCAGATAGTAATGGGGTTGTAAGTAGCGAGAATGTTCTTTCCGCTATTCGCGAAGACACAATCTTTATTTCACTTATGCATGTTAATAATGAAACGGGTGCAATAAATGATGTCTATAAGATAGCAAGTATTGCAAAAGCGCGAGATATTATTTTTCATATTGATGCTGCTCAAAGTACGGGTAAATTATTAATTGATACCAAAGTATTAGAAGCTGATTTGATATCGTCATGTGCACATAAGATATATGGTCCAAAAGGCATTGGCACTTTATATGTGCGCCGCAAGGCGGACTTTACTTTGCCAGCACAAATACATGGTGGCGGTCATGAGCGTGGCATGAGGTCAGGTACTTTAGCGACGCATCAAATTGTGGCTATGGGCGAAGCATTAAGTATCGCTCAGGAAAGTATGAGCGTAGAGCAGGCTGAAATTTCAAAGCTTAAGCGTCTCTTCTTGGATTGTTTGGGTGAGGGTGTTGATTTTAAAATTAATGGCGATGTTAATCAGTCTATTTCGGGTATTCTAAATTTATCTTTTCCTGGTAAAGATGGGCAAATATTACTGTCAGCATTGCCTGGTTTGGCTATATCATCGGGCTCAGCTTGTACCTCTGCGACGATGTCTCCTTCGCATGTTTTGGCTTCAATGGGGCTGTCTGATGAGGCTGCATTAGGGTCATTACGCTTCTCTTTTGGTCGATTTACTTCAGAAGAAGAGGTGCGCACGGCGGCTGAAACGTTACGTGTCGTTTTAATAAAAATGGCGTAAATTCTAAAAATTCTTTAATGGCTAGTTTGAAAGATGTCTTTCTGGTGCTCAGCCTAGTATAATTTGGCCTCAAATTTTAAGGTGTTCATTTTCTGTATCTTCGTGTACATGATAGAACGCATTTTTACACATTTATTGGAGAATATGATCATGGCAGTTGAACGCACTCTTTCTATTATTAAGCCTGATGCAGTTGCTAAAAACGTTATCGGTAAAATCTACAGCCGTTTTGAATCAAATGGTTTGCAAATTATTGCATCAAAAATGCAACAATTGTCTCAAGAGAAGGCAGAAGGTTTTTATGCTGAGCATAAAGAACGTCCTTTCTTTGCTGATTTAGTTTCGTTTATGACTTCTGGTCCTGTTGTTGTTCAAACTTTAGAAGGCGAGAACGCAATTGCTGTGCATCGTGATCTTATGGGTGCAACAAACCCTAAAGAGGCTGCTGAAGGTACAATCAGAGCAGACTTCGCAGAATCAATTGATGCAAACGCAGTACATGGTTCAGATGCGCCAGAATCTGCAGCACGTGAAATTGCATATTTCTTCTCAGAAGAAGATCTTTGCTCACGTAGCTAAGTGTTAAGTTGTAAGTAAAATAAAGCAGGTCTCTCACGAACCTGCTTTTTGCATATTCAAGAGTAGTAAAATGGAACAAGAAATCGTCAAAGTTAATTTACTAGGAATGCCTAGAGCCAAGCTAATCGAATTCTTTGCTGAAATAGGTGAAAAACCTTTTCGTGCGAAGCAGGTTATGCAGTGGATACATCAATATGGCATTCATAATTTTGATGAAATGACCAATATAAGCAAAGTGTTGCGTGAAAAACTTAAAGTTATTTCTATAGTGGAAGGGCCGGAAGTAATCCTTCAAGAAATTTCTTCAGACGGAACGCGTAAGTGGGTTATGAAAATGCCCGGTGGTAGCAGTATTGAAACCGTACTTATACCAGAAGGTAACCGAGGCACTCTTTGTATTTCTTCCCAAATTGGTTGCGCACTCGATTGTAGTTTTTGCTCAACTGGAAAACAGGGTTTTAATCGAAACCTGAGTACAGAAGAAATAGTCGGACAAATTTGGAATGCAATTGCATCATTTGATGATTTGGATCGTGTAAAAGATAGACCAGTCACGAATGTTGTGTTTATGGGGATGGGCGAACCTTTATTGAATTTTGATAACGTTATGGACGCCATCAATATTATGATGGATGATTTTGCTTATAGTATTTCAAAAAAACGTCTAACCATCAGTACGGCTGGTGTTGTGCCTGCCATTGATAAAATGTGCGGTGTAACCGATGCCTCGATTGCTATTTCATTACATGCACCGAATGATGAATTACGAAATCAGTTAGTACCTGTGAATAAAAAGTACCCGATATCGGTTTTACTCAAATCTGTAAAAAACTATTTAGATCAGTTGTCAGACAAACGTAAAGCTACTATCGAATATACTATGATGGCCGGTGTTAATGACCGTAAAGTGCATGCTGTTGAACTAATTGAGTTATTAAAAGACCTGCCTTGCAAGATTAATCTTATCCCATTTAACCCTTTTCCAGGTTCAGGCTATAAAAAGCCATCTAGTACCGAGGTTAGATTTTTTCAGGACATGCTGATCAATGCGGGTTATATTACTACGGTTAGAACAACGCGTGGCGATGATATTGATGCGGCTTGTGGTCAATTAGTGGGGAAAGTTGAGGACCGAACTAGACGTAGCGCGCGCTATATTGAACTAAAAGAGCTTAAGGGTTAGATTGAACGCTAATATGAAATATATTCAAACTTTTACATTGTTAGCTTTGATAACATTAGTTTTGAATGGCTGTGTAACATCGTCTAATAGTACATTGTCAAAAAAAGCTGATCCAGTTGCAGCCGTACAACGATATGTTCAGTTAGGTTTAGAATATATAAAGCGTGATGATCTTTATCGTGCTCGAAAACATATTACGCGAGCGCTAACGATAGATCCGGAAGATGCATCGGCCAATGCGGCATTTGGTTTGATATCTCATCAGGATGGTGACATTGAAGAAGCGGAAGCCTCTTTTGTTAAAGCGATTACTTCTGATGAGTATTATACGAGAGGTCGGACATATTATGGCGCTTTCTTATTTTCCGAAAAACGTTACCAGGAAGCATTAAGTCAATTTGAAATTGCTTCTAATGATACTGGGTATATTGGGCGATCACAGATCTTTACTAATATTGCGCTTTGCAATATAAAGTTAACTAATTATGACGCAGCGCTAAAGGCTTATGAGAAGACCTTACGACTAGATCGCTCTAATGGTCGTGCACTGTCTGGCATTACTGAATTATTGATACAGCAAAAACATTTCAATAGAGCTCAACAGTATTATAATCATTTAGTCCGTTTGCTTCGCGAGCAAGAGCTTCAGCATTCGGCCCAAAGCTTATGGCAAGGGATCAGAATTGCTGAATTTTTTAAGAGTGATGCTCAAGTGGCCAGTCTTGTAATGTTGTTAGAAAAAAATTACCCAGAGTCAAATGAGTATTCTCAATACTTGAAACGTGAGCAAGCGAGAAAAACTGATGCCTGAGTCTTCGCAAGACTTATCTAATAAATCAAATGATAATTTAGTCACTAATGATGAAGTGGCTGATAATTCAAATAGTTCTTTCCCTGGGCGTATCTTGCGCGCAGCAAGAGAGGAACTGAATTATTCGATAGAGCAAGTTGCTCAGGAACTTCATTTAAGACCTTCCGTTGTGTTAGCGATGGAAGAAGAAAAATATGATGACTTCAGTAGTGATGTTTTTTTAAAAGGTTATTTTCGCTCATATTGTCGCTTAGTCAATCTACATGAGGAGCGGATGGTTGATTTGTTAGAGTCTCAACTAAAAGGCCTCCAAAAAGATATAGACGACGCGGCTCATTTGATCAAAAAAGAAAAACAAGCAAAAAAACAGAAAAAAGTATTGGTTGGCTTGTTACTTATTGTGGTTATCGTAGGTGTTTTTTCTTTGCTTATCACTTTCTTTTATCCTAGTGATGAGAACGCTGTTCAGGTTGAGGGAGCGGTTGAAACATTTCAAAAATCGACTAATTTAACGGTATCTAGTCCGGAACATGAAGTGTTGAAGAAAACCGAGACTGTTGATATTGATAAAAAATCACTTAAAACGGTTAATACTCCATCTGTAGGTAGTAAAAATACAGATACTGAAAAAAGAGATAAGTCTGTAATTGAAGATACAGTGAATCACACTTTAATTATGAAACCTGAAAAAAAAGTAGCAACCACTACTGATAAATCCAATGATGATAACAAATTAGCGGTTGAGTCTGTGGTTGAAAATATAGCTGCTAACTTTTCAATTTTTGAAGCCACATTCTCTGGAGATTGTTGGTTTAAGTTGACTGATGGAAATCAGAAAACAGTGTTTGCAGCGTTAAAACGTGAAGGCGATCGTATTTCTTATTCAGGTGTTACACCTTTTAAAGTTGTTTTAGGTGATGCATCCAAGGTTCTTTTAACCTTTGAAGGTGAATTGATTAATTTAAAATCTCATACTGCTAATAATGGCCGTGCACAATTAACACTTAATAAGGGCTAGGGCGAAGATATGAAATTTGAATCACCAATTAAACGACGCATATCAAAAAAAATATGGGTCGGAAATGTGCCTGTAGGTGGTGATGCGCCAATTGCTGTTCAGAGTATGACTAACACCGATACACTGGACGTTGATGCAACTGTTGCGCAAATAAATGAATTGCAAGCAGCTGGTGCCGATATAGTACGTGTATCCGTTCCCTCAATGGAAGCTGCAGAAAGTTTCAAAGAAATAAAACTTCAAACTGATATACCTTTAGTTGCAGATATACACTTTGATTATAAAATTGCCTTAAAAGTTGCTGAATACGGAGTGGACTGTTTACGAATAAATCCTGGGAATATTGGTAAAGAAGAACGAATTAAAGCCGTTATCGATGCGGCTCGTAAGTATAATATCCCAATTCGTATTGGTGTGAATGCTGGTTCTTTAGAAAAGGATCTACAAAAGAAATATGGCGAACCTAATCCTGAGGCATTAGTCGAATCAGCAATGCGCCATGTAGAAATTTTAAGACGGCACAATTTTGATAACTTCAAAGTTAGCTTAAAAGCTTCAGATGTTTTCATGACAGTAGCGGCATACCGTCTTATTGCTGAAAAAATTGAACAACCTATCCATTTAGGTATTACCGAGGCGGGTGGGCTTAGAGCTGGTGCTGTTAAATCTGCTGTAGGTCTAGGTATGCTACTTATGGACGGTATCGGGGATACCATTCGCGTTTCTTTAGCTGCAAATCCGGTTGAAGAAATCAAAGTTGGCTTTGATATTTTAAAAAGTCTACGTATTCGCGCAAAGGGTATTAATTTTATTGCTTGCCCTAGTTGTTCTCGTCAAAACTTTGATGTGGTTCAAACGATGAATGATTTAGAGGAGCGTCTTGAGGATGTATCTACGCCATTAGATGTCGCTATCATTGGCTGTATTGTAAATGGGCCAGGTGAAGCGCGTGAAGTTGATTTAGGTCTGACAGGTGGTTCACCTAATAATTTATTATATCTAGATGGTAAGCCTCATCATAAAATAAATAATGACAATTTGGTTGATGAACTCGAAATGAATATACGTGAACAAATTAGATTAAAAGAAATTGAGCAAGCAAAGTTAATTGTTAAAGCTTAATTGCTGCTAATTAGAACCGCTCATTGTTAAAAAACTAATAAGGAATACATTCTTGGCAAAAATCCAAGCTATTCGTGGTATGAATGATTTATTACCGCAACAGTCACCCGTTTGGCAGTATTTAGAAAATCAGGTGAAAGAAGTTTTGTTAGCTTACGGCTATAACGAAATTCGTATGCCAGTTGTTGAGAAAACTGAATTATTCAAGCGATCAATTGGAGAAGTTACTGATATCGTCGAAAAGGAAATGTACACCTTTGATGACCGAAACGGTGACAGCTTAACCTTAAGACCTGAAGGTACCGCCTGTTGTGTGCGTGCAGCAGAACAGCATGGCTTACTTTATAATCAGACTCAAAGGCTTTGGTATGCGGGTCCAATGTTCCGCTATGAACGTCCTCAGAAAGGGCGTTACCGCCAATTCCATCAAGTTGGTGTAGAGTGTTTTGGGTTTAAAGGCCCTGATATAGATGCTGAACTCATTATGATGACCGCTCGCTTGTGGAGAAAATTAGGTTTGCTCCAGTATGTATGTCTAGAGATAAATACTTTAGGTTTACCTGAAGAGCGCTTGGCATTTAAAAATGAACTTGTTCGTTATTTGGAACAATTTGTTGGTGAGCTAGATGAAGATAGTCAGCGTCGTTTAACGAGTAACCCTCTAAGAATTCTAGATAGTAAGAATCAGAAAACTCAAGAAATTTTAAATAACGCGCCTAAGTTATCTGATTTTTTGCAAGAAGAATCAAAAGGAGACTTTGATCAACTTTTAGCACTTTTAGATGCTTCTGGTATCAGCTATAAAGTTAACCCTAGATTAGTGCGCGGTTTGGATTATTATTCCAAAACAGTCTTTGAGTGGGTGACAACTGAGCTTGGTGCCCAAGGTACCGTTTGTGCAGGCGGTCGATATGACGGACTTGTTGCTCAAATGGGAGGAAAACCGACACCAGGCGTTGGTTTTGCAATGGGTATTGAACGCTTAGTACTTCTTCTAGACGAATTGGGGTTAATTCCGGCCGAAGTACATAAACAGGTGGATATTTATGTTGTTGCTGCGGGTGAGGGTACTTTGCAGCAAGCATTTAAATTATCTGAAATGTTAAGAGATACTGGCGATTATAAGGTTATACAAAATGCTGGCGGTGGAAGTTTTAAGAGCCAGATGAAAAAAGCAGATAAGTCTGGTGCCAGCATCGCATTAATTCTTGGTGAGCAAGAGATTCAAGACGGTGTCGTGGTGATCAAGCCTTTAACTGGTGATTTAAAGCAAACCAGTGTTAATAATAGTGACTTAATAAACGAACTAAATAATTTTTTAAAATAGGGTAACAGGAGCAAAACGTGAGCGACTACAGCACAGAAGAAGAACAAATTGCCGCAATCAAAAATTGGTGGAAAAATAATGGTAACTCATTATTAATCGGCATCGGTGTAGCTTTAATTATAGTTTTTGGGTGGAAAGCTTATCAAACTAGCGTTGTTGAGGGTAAAACAGAAGCTTCTATGCTCTATCAACAAATGATAAGCGCTGCAACTACGACCGATCTGAGCACTCCTGAAGAAGGGTCTACGATCAACTACCTTGCAACAGAGCTAAAAACCAAGTTCTCTGATACTGAATATGCTATTTATGCTGCAATGTTTATTGCAAAAGAAAGTATTGCTGACGCAAAATATGATGAAGCAACAAGTGAATTAAATTGGATTCTTGCTAACACAGATGACCAGCGAATTATTCATATTGTAAATGGACGTTTAGCGCGTATTTATTCAGTTCAAGGTGATAACGACGCAGCCTTAAAACTTTTGACGGCGACAGATCCTGCTTTTGAAGCGAGCTATCAGGAAATAATAGGTGATATTAAAATTCGCTCGAATGAGACGCAAGCAGCTATTGAAGCTTATTCGAAGGCTTTCCAGCTTGTAAAAAGTAACCCTCAAGCTTTGCCTCTTTTAGCAGTTAAATTGTCTAATTTAGGTGTTGATCCTGAAACTCTTTAATATGAATGTTTTAAAAACTATTCCAGCATTAAGCTCTATTATAGGCAAGCTTGGCTTATTCGTTACTATACTTACATTGCTGTTAGCGTGTGGTAGTGAGGTGGTAAATAAACCTGCTGAGCTTGAAAAAATGCGAGATAAAGTAAGCATTAAGCGTATTTGGAAAGTGTCGGTTGGAAGTGGCGATAATGACTTAAGGTTACAACTTTCTCCTGTGATAAAGGATGATTTAATCTATGCCTTAGATACTGAAGGATTATTAACGGTCTTAAATCGCTTAAGCGGAGAAGTAGAATGGGAGCGAGAGCTTGAAGATAGTGTTAGTGGTGGTTTAGAGGTTGATGCACAGCGTTTATATTATGCAACTTTTCAAGGTGAACTTGTTTGTTTAGATCGTTATTCAGGTAACCAAATTTGGAGACGTGAGCTAACCAGCGAAGCAATATCTTCACCGTCAAGTAATGGACGTGTTGTAGCAGTTCAGACCATTGATGGTAAATTGTTTTCTTTTGATACGACTGAGGGGATTCAGCGCTGGCGCTATGATAGCGTTGGACCTATTTTGTCCTTGCGTGGAACATCAAGCCCATTGGTTAGTAAAAGCTTTACAATCACAACGTTTGCGAACGGTGAAATGTTAGCGTTTGATAACAAGAATGGCAGTACTTTCTGGAAGGCTTCTATTGGTTTACCACAAGGTCGTACAGAACTAGAAAGGCTTGTTGATGCAGATGGTAAGGCCGTTATTGATGCTGAACGAATTTATGCCGCATCTTATCAGGGCCGTGTCGTTGCTCTTAATGCGACGACAGGCAGCGAGGTCTGGTCAAAACCAATTTCTACATATAGTGGTGTGGCTGTTGGCTTTACACAAGTCTTTGTTGCAAATGAAGACGGAGATGTGGTTGCTTTTAATAAGTTGAATTCAAATGAAGTATGGCGAAATGAAAAGCTAAAATATCGCAGGCTTTCAGCCCCGACTGTAGTGCAGGACATGGTTGTGGTATCCGACTTTGAAGGGTACTTGCATTTTATGTCTCAAGTTGACGGTGAAATAGTTGCACGAAAACACCCAGATAGTGATGGTGTAATGGGTGATGTTTTAGTCGTGGACGATATGGTTTATGTTTATGCGCGGTCAGGCGATATTGTTGCCTACCGCATCTTTAATTAAGAAATTAATAAGTTATTTACTGATTTATTTAGAAAAAGGGCGTTTTAATGATTCCTGTAATTGCGTTAGTTGGGCGCCCGAATGTCGGAAAGTCGACACTATTTAATCGATTGACACGAACGCGTGATGCAATCGTTGCTGATTTTCCTGGTTTAACCCGTGATCGAAAATACGGACGAGGAGTCGCATTAGAGAAAAAGTTTATTACGATTGATACCGGCGGAATCAGTGGTGATGAAGAAGGTATTGATGCTGAAATGGCAAATCAGTCTCTTTTGGCTATCGCTGAAGCAGACCTGATTTTCTTTGTGGTCGATGCTCGAGCAGGGCTTACACCAATAGATGAAAGTATCGCTCGTCATATCCGGCAAACAGGTAAACCTTATATATTGGTTGTGAACAAAATTGATGGTTTGGATGCCGAAGTAGCTGCATCTGATTTTTATGCACTTGGTATGGAGACTTTAAAGCTTACAGCCGCTTCACATAATCGTGGAATTACCGCGCTTATTGAAGATGCTATGGCAGGCTTTCCTGAACAGCTTGAAAGTGGTGAAGAAGAATCAGCTGGTTGTAAAATAGGTATTGTAGGTCGTCCAAACGTAGGTAAATCTACTTTGGTAAACCGTTTACTCGGTGAGGAACGTGTCGTTGTATTTGATGAAGCAGGTACAACACGTGATAGCATTTATATTCCCTATGAGCGACGCGATCAACCTTACACGTTAATTGATACAGCAGGTGTACGACGTCGAAAGAATATAACTGAATCGGTTGAAAAATTTTCAATCATTAAAACATTACAAGCAATTGAAGATGCCAACGTTGTTGTAATTGTTATTGATGCGCGTGAAGGTGTAGTTGAACAAGACCTTCATTTGATTGGTTTTGCAATGGATGCTGGCCGAGCATTGTTGTTAGCCATTAATAAATGGGATGGCATGACCCAAGATGATAAAAACTCCGTCAAACGCGAATTAGACCGAAGGTTAGACTTTCTGGATTATGCGCCAATACATTTCATCTCCGCTAAACACGGTACTGGAGTTGGTGATCTTTATAAGTCGATTGACCAAGGTTATGAGTCTGCTTTTGCAAAGTGGTCAACCAATCGTTTAACAGAGCTGTTAATTGATATTGTGTCTGACCACCAGCCACCGATGGTACGCGCTCGGCGGATTAAACTGCGTTATGCACACCAAGGGGGGTCTAACCCACCTATTATCGTTGTGCATGGCACAAAAACTTCGGATATACCGGATAGCTATAAACGTTATTTAGAAAATTCATTTCGAAAAGTTTTGAAAATTAAATGTACCCCCATACGTTTTCACTTTAAATCGAGTGATAATCCTTTTTCTAAACCTTCACATTTGTTGAGTGAAAAAGAGCGTGTACAAAAAGTACGTAAGTTTAAGACAAAGGAGTATGGTACGCGTAGAGGAAAGAAATCTACACGAAATAAAACTGGTAAAAACTCCTAGCTCACGCTTATAAAATAGGTCACGTTAATGGAAGAAAAGCCTTCTGACAAACAAGTTTGCCCAAAGTGCGGAAATCACAATGCTTGTGAAAGTCAGCTTGAGGGTGAATTTAAATGTTGGTGTCAGGGGGTTAAGTTGACTGAAGATGACTGTAACAAGATAAAGGAGCTTGGTTTTTCTGCCGAATGCCTTTGTCAGAAATGCATTGAATTAATCAGAGAAGGCGACTAGTAATTTTATTTAGTCGAATTAAATTCAAGCATTAAGCCCCTAATATACTTTGTCCGCAAACACGTAGCACATTACCATTTAAAGCGTGTGATGTTGGGTGGCAGAAGAGGCTGATACATTCTGCAATATCGAGCGTAAGTCCACCCTGAGAAAGCGTATTCATACGTCTTCCAAGTTCTCTTGTCATAAGTGGCATTTTGCTAGTCATTTTAGTTTCGATGAAGCCTGGCGCTACAGCATTAATGGTGAAATTATTATTACTAGTTTTGGCCATTGCTTTCACATACCCTGCAATGCCTGCTTTAGAGCAGGCATAATTTGTTTGTCCAAAGTTTCCGGCAATACCTGAAATCGAAGAAATACAAACTATTCGTGCTTTAGGGCTAAGCGCATTATTTTCTAGCAAGAGTTCATTAATTTTAGTGATTACACTAAGGTTTATGTTGATTACCTGATCCCAAAAATGTTCAGGCATTTTAGAAAGTGTTTTATCTCGTGTAATCCCCGCGTTATGGACAAAAATGTCAACGACACCAAGTTGTGAACGAATTGTTTCTAGAATTTGTTGTGGTGCGTCGTTATCACTTAAATCAAGTGCTAGGCTATGGCCTCCAATTTCATTGGCTAATTTCTTTAATTTTGGCTCATTTGAAGGCATGTCTAGGCAAATTACGCATGCGCCGTCCCGTGACAGCACTCTTGCAGTCTGTAGCCCTATGCCTTGAGCTGCACCTGTAACGATAGCAGTTTTACCTTGTAAAGGAGTCTCCCAGTTGATTTTTGTCGCACGGACAGCTGAGTTTCGTAGTGTGAGTGTTTGGCCTGTAACAAAGCTGGATTTTTCAGTGAGTAAGTAATACAACGCTGATTTGATCTGACGTTCAGCGCCACTCTCTAGTAATATAAGGTTGCAGGTAGCACCTTTTTTGCCAATTTCTTTTGAAAGTGATTTGGTAAAGCCTACGAGTGCGCTATGTGTTGCGGCTTGTTGGGGGTCTTGGGTATCTTGGTCTTGTAAGCCAGTAATGACAATTTTCCCATTCGATTTGATTTTAGATAAAATAGGCTTAAAAAAATGGAACAATACGCTTAGATCATCTGGTGTTTTTAAACCAGTTGCATCAAATACAACTGATTTAAAAAACTTAGAGCCTGGTTTTGATAAATCTATCGACTCTGCATTACTGCTGGCAGGGGGTTGTACAAATAAGGACGGTGAAGTATAAGATTTCGGGTATACTAATTTGATAGATTCTGCATTCAAAGACTTTGTTATCATTTTGAAAGCAATGTTGTTTTTAGTGCTTGCAATGAGTACCCTTCCACTCGGACAGGGGAGGCTAATGTTAGGTGTTCTCAACAAACTAATGGGCTTCGGTAAGTTTAGTGTTTGAAATAAACTCTTACCGATTTGAGAGGTTGCAAGCCTTAAATACAGGTCATTCATGGTTGTTTAACCGAGTGAATTATGAAAGATTCATATTGTGGCTTTTTTTGATGGTAATTTAAACCTGATTTCTTATAGGAATACTAAAAATAAATGAATATTAATGAGCAATCTGGTGGATCAGAAGTGAACAATGAATATGCCTCACAGTGGATCGATTACTTAAAGAAAAAAAATGCAGTTCTTAACATTGTTTGGCTGGTTTTTATGTGCACAACAGTTGTATGTGCTATTTCAACATTCTATTTTTTCCAATTATCAGAAAGTACGGCGCAGCAGGCTTCATCAACACTTTCAAATTTACAACAATTCCAGAAAAAGAATGATGTAATAGCTGGGCAGCTTAAGCAAAGTCAGCAGCTTAATACTAAGCTTGAAGAAAATATCGCTTTGTTAAGCGATGCTAAATCGCAATTAGAGCAACAAAAAGGAGATTCTGTTTCACAACTTGATTTAAGTGGACAGATAGTAGAGACCTTAAAAGAAAAGGTGACTGTTTTAGAAACAGAAAATGTTTTGATTACGGCAGCACTAAATAAAGCTAAATCATTATTAGGGCAGCTAGAGAAAGACAATCGATTAAGTAAAAAAAGTTTAGCGACTAAAACTAAAGCGCATGACAAAGAACGATTCAAGATGCACAAGGAATTAAAAAATGGGCAAGTTGCATTCAAGGCATTGATGTCTAGACAAAAAGAAATGCAGCTTGAAATGAATCGCTTAGCAGACGTAGTGGATCAACAAAAGCTAGAACTTAATATCACTAAAAACAATGCGGCGGCTGAACGTAAAGCATCTGAGTTAAAAATATACGCATTAGAAACTGAGTATAAAGATTTAGAGGCAAGTTTAAAATTGTCTGTTGAGCCAATTTTAATGACGACAAAAAAGTCTGAACCTGATACATCTATTGTGAGCAATATTCCTACTGAAAATAACCAGGCTACTCAACATAGTGATGGTCTTGAAGAGATTCATGCGCCAGTTGTGAAAACACCGAAAACTAGCAACACGAGTGCTACCTATGATTACGATCAAATCAGTTTAGATAACTGATTTGATCAAGATTATAATCTTTTATGTGTGGGGCTGAACTAACAGCAACCACCACCACTGCTTTCGTCAGAATATATAAGCTCATCAAAAGGTAAGCTTGTACCACAGCCACTAAATATCCCATAGTGCTTATCAAATGAACCAATAAACTCAAAATGCTCTTTAAAGCGAGTTTCATTAAGCATTAGCCAAGTATTACCACACACAGGGAAAACTTTATCTTTTTCAATGAAATGATGCTTATCTAATACGAAATGTTCTTCAGAGTGTGGGATTCCTCCACGATAAATTACGGCTTGACCGTAATCTTCACAAAATGGCTCTAGTGCTTCTAATTTAAAAAGTCGGTAGGTTGCTGAGAAAAAACCAATATGGCCAATTTTATTTTGAACCGCTTCATTTTCAATAGTGATCGTTTCATCTTCTACTAACCTTGGGTCTAAAAAGCCTGCTTTTTTAGCAAGGTTTTCAAAATCATTCCAATATAATGCGCCGCTTAAGCATTCACCATATAGAACTGGGTCGTTGACTAAATCATGTGGGACTCGACGATCAGAATAAACATCAGAAAAGTACAGTTCGCCACCAGGCTTTAATAAGCGATATGCTTCCTTAAGAACGGCTTCTTTATCTGGCGATAAATTGATAACGCAATTCGACACAATAATATCAAAGCTGTTATCAGGTAAATCTAATTCATTCAGTTTTTCTATATAACCTAGTTTAAATTCAGTGTTCTTAGTCTTATAGCCGAATTTGTCGGCATGGTAGTCTTCATGTTTGAGCGCAATTGCAAGCTGCTCTTCTGTCATATCAACACCGAGAATTCTACCTTCTTCACCCACCCATTGTGATAAAACATAGCAATCACGACCAGACCCGCTTCCTAGGTCCATGATGTGCATGTTCTCTAATAATTGAGGAGCAATAAGGCCGCAACCATAGTATCGGCTTAAAACCTCGTCATGGACGTTTGAAAGAGCGTTTTTTACATGACGAGGGATACTTCCACTCGTGCAACAAGCATTTGTTTTAAGATCATCAGAGTGCTGTAAAACTTTACCGTAGTAGTTTTGTACATCTTCATGCATAGGAACATCTCTTTACTTTTGATTCTGGTTGTAAGAATAGGCTGTATGTCTGTAATGAAGACAATAGAATTCTAAATTAGTTCAAGTCTAACAAAAGGTTAAATTAGCACTCTTTGTTCTTTGAATATATAGCGTCTGTAGCCTATCCTCAATTTATATTTGAAAATTAAATGAGCTTTAAAGCCTTGGGGCTTTATATGAATTTTGTAGTATTTATATGTGTGGTTAAACAGCATGAGTGATAGTCGTTATAATTACCTAAGTGGTGATTATTTTATCAGCGCAGCCAGTCTTCTTTTAGAGTATCGTAGCTTTATTGATTCGCATCCTGTGTTATTCAAAATGAATGCGACCAATTCTGGTTGGCCTCAGTTAGTGTTTTATTGTGAAGAGCTTGCACAGCATGAAAATATCATGCGATCTATTACGCGTATGCATACTCACTCACAAATTGAGTTTGAGCGAGCCTTATTTTGTAGTTGGGCGAGCTTACTTGTAGCCCGCTCGCTAAATTTAGATAAGGTTCACCAGCAAGCAATATTTTATGCAGGTTTGTTACAGGATATCGGAGGGTATGCTTTGAGTGCTGAGGTGACAGGTTTTGTTACTAAGCCAAAAATGCCTTTCTTATCAAATATACATGCCGATGATCAAGATATACACGCACTGCAGGGTAGTTCATATATTGACAGTGTTCTCCCAGATATGGAGGGGGTTAGTGATTTGATCCTCAACCATCATGCAAAAGATGATGGTACGGGATATCCACGTCATATTAGTGAGTCGCAACTTAACTTAGATAACCAAATTCTTATTGTCGCGAACGAAGTAAGTGATCGACTTGACCAGTTAGGGGGGCATAATCAGGCGCTTCATGTTCTTCCAAGCCTTAAATTAGGTCAGCTTTTATATTTTACCAAAGTGCAGAATGCCTGGCTTCACCTACTTGAACCTCATGTATCGCAGCTTAATATAGAGCCTGATGTATACACGAGTGATGACCTTAAATTAAAAGGATTAAAGTTAGAAAAATTAATGTCTTGTCTGTTATGTGTCAGTGGCGACCTTTTACCCTATGATTTTAATTTAGAGGTACATGGTTTACGTACAATGATACGAAAGTTAGCAAGCCTTTTTACGGACTCAGGTATCTTTGATGTTTCAATCTTTGAGGGGAAAGAGCAAATGTCAGGTGAAGTGATGTCTGAAATTAACACTATATTTAAAGGGATGCCTGAAATACTCACTCGTTGCTTAAAGTTTGTTGATGAAATTCTAGGCTCAAAAAAGTATGATTCGAATATCAATGTTGCTTTATTAAGCGAGTGTCGAACATTGATCAATAGAAATATAAAAAACCTGGATGGGAATCGCTGCAGTATTTTTAGATAAACTAGTAACTAAAAAGAACTCTGCCACGCTATTATTTTATTCAAATCTTTATCTTATTTATTCACTAGGTTAATACATGCAAGCCCAATTTAATCAGGCGCAAAGTTTCCATCAAGCAGGAAATTTCGAGCAAGCTGAGGCGATTTATCGCCAATTACTTCAAAATGAAACAAATCATCCTATTATTAGTGCTCGGCTTGGTTTGCTGCTGCATCAAACAAATCGAAATTCTGAGGCTATGAACTTTTTTCAAGTGGCGATTACATCACTACCTAATGAATATGAATTATTAATGCAAGGTATTACGTGTGCTACTCAGCTTGCGGAAAATGAACTGGCTGAACAATGGCTACGAATGGCGATAAATTTGAAGCCTAAAGAAGTTTCGCCCTTAGAACAGTTAGCCGGCGTATTGATTGGAAATCACAAAGAAAACGATGCCTTAGATGTTGTAAAGTCTGTGATTAAATTAGACCCTACCAACGCTAGTGCTTATAACCTTAAAGGTTTAGCGCTTAGTCGTTTGGGTGATACAGAGAAGGGATATAAGGCTTTTCAGAAGTCTGTAAAAATGAATCCAGGGCAACTGGCAGTGGTTCGTAATCTTATTATATACGGAAAGGGTAAAAAAGAACCGATTCTTGAAAGTTTAATTCCTCAATTTGAACAACGAGTTATTCAGAATAAACAGCCAAATATTGTACAGATGAATATGGGTTACATCTTATCAATGTATTTTGAAAAAAAGAGTAATAATAAGTATTACTCTCCAGAAAAAGCATTTCGATATCTTAAAATTGCGAATGATGCGAGCCTTAAAAATAAACCATACAATCACAAATCCACTCAACAAATATTTTCTCAGCTGGCAAGCTTCTTTACTAAAGACTTTCAAACTGCTTTTAAAGGAAAAGGTTTGTCAGATGCTTCACCTATATTTATTTTAGGTATGCCGCGCTCAGGTACTACGTTGATTGAGCAGGTTTTATCTAGTCATTCTTTAGTGGGCGCAGAGGGTGAAATTAGTGATTTAAGTTATAGTATGTCGGTCTATCAGTTTGTTGGTAAAGAACAAGCTGAAGAAAATGCTATATCTGATTGCTTAGATACCGTTAAGCTTTACTTAGATCGTGTGCGTGCTCGGCAAGGTTGCAAGCATTTTACCGACAAAATGCCTTACAATTTCATGTTTGTAGGCTTAATCGCCCTCGCGTTACCGAATGCAAAAATAATTCATTGCACTCGTGATCCATTAGAAACTTGCTTTTCGATTTATAAACAAAACTTTAGCGGTAACCATGCGTATTCTAATGGTCTAGAAGATTTGGGGCAGTACTATAATTTGTATCAAACTTTAATGAGCCACTGGAAATCAGTGTTCGGTGAGCAAATATTCGAAGCAAACTACGAAAAAGTAGTAGATGATTCTGAGCAAGAGATTGGAAAGCTATTGGATTATTGTGGTCTTGAAAGAGAAGCGGCCTGTTACGAATTCCATAAAAATAAACGCGCTGTTCGAACAGCGAGTGTTAGTCAGGTAAGGCAGCCAATTTATAGAGATTCAATGAAGGCTTCTACACCTTACTTAGACTATTTAAAGCCATTGATCGATACGCTGGAGAGTGGGGCGGGGAAAAACTGGTAGCTTACTATTTTATATGCTTAGTAGTGACTCTTTAAGCTCAACTGGAAGGCTGTGAATAAAGAGTCGCATATCAAGTTCAAGTGCGTTTAGCGTCGTCTAAATAAAGGCGTTTTTTGATTGGTTGATGCTTGGTAGCATTCAGAGAAATCATTCAAGCCTTCAACCACAATGTCTGCATCTTTATCTTCGCGAACAGCAAACGCATCAAAACCGCAGCGCTTTAGATAAAACATTTGGTCGTGCAGTATATCGCCCATAGCTCTTAGTTCACCAGAATACTCAAAACGATCACGTAATATACGAGCGTAAGAATAACCGCGACCATCTGCAAACTTAGGAAAGTTAATTGCAATCAAGTTTAGTTTATTAATATATGGCTCTAGTTCTTCTGGTCCTTCATCACTATCTAACCATATGCCAATACTTTCACTTTTAAGCAGTTGCTCAGCGTTAGCTAGCCAGAATTGTTTAGGTACTAATACGGGATTTTTGCTTGTTAGTAACTCATCCACTGAACCTGAAAAATCTTTGTCTAATGTTTGGCAAGTATTATCGCTTACCACAGCGTTTTTAATTAGCTTTGGCATAAACTCGCTCCTTATATGGGGTCATACCGATTCTGCGGTAGGTATCTACAAACAATTCTTCTTCTGTACGGTTTTCGGTGTACACATTG
>Ga0209184_1001042_pt1 | contig 21043 bp, 16 predicted proteins | sample EN8Hudsemesocosm_2_FD_184627 | JGI IMG/M metagenome (GOLD analysis project Ga0209184, IMG submission 184627) | Methane-oxidizing microbial communities from mesocosms in the Hudson Canyon - EN8C Hudson Canyon (SPAdes) (version 2) | ecosystem: Environmental > Aquatic > Marine > Cold seeps | place... | reverse complement strand
TTATTCGTAAAACATGATAATGTTGTAAACCGAAGAACAAAAATTTACTCATATGTCGACATATGCAGTATTCAAATAATATTTAAGTGATAGGAACACTATAATGGTTAATAAAACTCAATTTTATAAAACAAAAGTAGCACTCGCTGTTGTTCTAAGTTTAGGCTTAGCGGCATGTGGTGATTCAGAGGGTGATGTAGCTAACTCTACTTCTCAATCTCAAACTGATTCAACTCAAAACACTGTTGAAAATCAAGACCAGCTTACAGTTACTGTTAAAGGTCTAGTTATCGATAGTAACGGTAACCCTGTTGTTGGCGCTGTAGTATACTTAGGTTCTGCTGAAACAATGACAAATGACGGTGGTCAGTACGAATTTGCTGATATTAACGTAACTGATGTAGTTGGCGTTAATAATGAAGGCGAAGAAGATGATGATAATACTGGCCATCAATCACTAACTATTACTGTTCTTGGTACCGACACATACTTAGGCGCTATAGTAGAAGTTACACCTGAAGCACAAGTAAATAATACTGGTGGTCAAGGTGATGAGCAAAACGGTGGTAACTCAGATACTACTATCCAAACGTTTGTTTCTGGCTACGCTGTAGAAGCTGGTACAGCTGTACTTCCTATGCTTAATGCTGGTGCTTACGGTTATATTCGTGATTGTCGTACAGGTCAGCCAATTGCGGAAACTGCTGATTTATTGTCATTAGATTTTAATACTGTTAATGAAGATGCAGATTCTGTAATCGGTACTCAATTAACTAATTCAGAGCATGTAGTTACTATCGGTGCAGATGCAGACGGTGAGTTCTCAATTACAGGGTTAGCTGCAAACTCTAGCTATACTGTTTCAGCTAAAGAAGGTTGGACAATTTCAGATGCAAGTGATTCTGAACTTAGCTCTTTAACATTCAATACTAATTCAGAAGGCTCTTCAGAGTACTTAGCAACAATTGAAGTTTGTCCAGTTGATTTCGTAGAAGTTGATATGACTGTAGACCCAATGTTTAAATCAATTGCTGGTCAAATTGGCTCTTCTGTTGTAGGTGTTGTTGACACAGGTGTGATTTTGTCTGACTTGACAGATGGTGCTACACCTCCTGTTATTTCTGCCGTAGATGCTAAGTATGCTGCATTAAATCAAGGCGTAGTTAATGACTTCGTAATTAACTTTAATGAAGAAATGGCTTCAACATTTGATTTAAGTGAAGCGCGTGTAAAAGTTGATGCTGGTTCTGGTTTTGCAACGGTTGCTGATGCAACAGTTACTTTGTCAGCAGACGGTACATCAGCAACAGTGACATTTGTTACTGACCTAGCTGAAGGCTCTAAAGTTGATGTTTGGTTCCCACATTGGACTGCACAAGATGCTGATGAAGGTGAGTTCTTAATTGATAACGTAAGTGTTGTTTGGGATAGTATTGCTGTTGAAGTTACAGGCTCAGCTAAAACAACCTATAGTCACGTATACTTCTGTACGTTTGAAAAACCTGAAAATGGTGCAAGTGTTGTATTAGGTCCACAAGTTATTGATGCTGATGAAGATCAAGATGGTAATTCTGCAGACTTAGCTGCATATAGCACAGCTTTCCAAGATAACTATGATGACAATACTACTATTATTACACAGTTAAATGATGGTGATTCAGCTTCAGGTGCTCGTTTAGTTGATTTAGCTGACGCACGTGGCGTAACAGTAACAATCGACCAAGACTACGCAGTAGTTGAATTTGATGGTACTAACGCTGCTAGCTTAATTTGGGTACATAATACAACAACGGTTGTTCCAGGTACTACTGCTGGTTACACTATTGTAGGTACTGGTGCTAATACTGAACTTCATATTGCTACATCAGCGCATAACGATACAATTTCAGCAACTCCTGTAAATGGTTTTGGTGATGTTATTACTGCTGGTACAATGTCAGTTACTCTAGTTGATGCAATTGCTCCTACTACAGTACTACAAGAAAGCTATAACATTACTGATGCACTTGGTCCTCGTACTGGTGAAGATGTAGTAGATGGCACAACAGCTAATGCTGCATTTGGTAACGGTGGTGAAGTTTCAGCTCCGGGTACTACAGCAACTGCAGCTGGTGAACCAATTATTCATATTCAACCTCGTCACTTAGATGGTGCTGGTGATCGTAACGAAGAACTTGATGCATTAACAGCTGGTATGTCTGGTCGTTTAACAGATGCTGAAATCACTGCTTTAGGTGGTGCTGCAGCTGCACAAACAAGAATGAGTGAGTCTATTATAGCTTCAACAGTAGCTCCACTTGATGACCATACTATGCCTATCTACGATGCAACTGCTATCGGTTCTGAATGGACTGCGGTTCCAGCAACTATTGGTGCCGCGTTTAACGAAAATGTTACGTTAACAACAACGGCTCCATCATTTAGTGGTTCAACTACAATTGACGGCTATGCTGCACTTAATAATGTTGCTGCTGATGTTGATGGTAATGTAGTTTCAGTTGATTTAGTAACATTTGATACACCAGATGTTGTTGCTTTATCATTAGATGCCGGTGCTGATTTAGGTTTTGTTGGTTCAGTTACTGATAGCCGTGAGAATGTATCTACTGCAAATGCGCAAGTATTTATTCAAGATACTTTCCCACCAATGATAACTGCAACGATTTGGAATGGTGTTACATTAGAACTAACCTTCAATGAACCTGTTACTATACCTACAGCGGGTACAACTATTAGAGTTATTGATCCTCAAACAACTACTAATGTTGTTGCTATTCCGGTAGCACCTGCTAACGCAGCTGTTGCAGGTAATGTGCTTACAGTTACCTTAACGGGTGCCGAGAACACAGCGATTGCTCCTTTATTCGTAGATGGTGCTAACACTGAATTCTTATATGATGATGATGCTAATAGTTCTGACGAAGAGCAACATGCGCTAATCGATTGGGATAACATTGAAGATGCAACAGGTAACTCATGGTCAGAGTTTAGCCCATCTTTATCTACTTCTAACCGTGGTTTGGAAGCTGCTCCAGCTGGTGCCGACGTTATGCGTTGGGAAGTTGTTGCTCCTCGTTTCTTAGCCGTTAACGCTGTTGGTCCATTTACTTACTCAGTTGCAACAACTAGTTACTTAGATACAGGTCCTAATGTTGCGGATGATGATGGTACTGTTACATATACCTTAACGTTCACGCATCCGATTGATTTGAATGCTTCAAACGCATTCTCAGATGTGGTTGCTGCTCATCCATCGTATACTTTACCAATAACAACTGCTGTTTCAGCTAGCACTGCAGATGCAAATGGTACTACTATGATTGACGATTTATTCCAAATCGATCTTAACAACGATGGTGCTGATGCCTTTGTAGTTGCAACTACTCCGGTATCTGCAACAGAGGTTCATGGTGCATTCACTATTAGTGCTGACCATAAAGTATTGACACTGACTGTAACTGGTGTAGCTGATACACCTACTGAGTCAATTGGATTTACTGTAACTACAATTGGTTTGAAAACTACAACAGATAGTGCCATCACTGGTACACAAACATCTGCTGGTGACTTTGTATGGCAAAACAATAACTAATTTATATTTTATATAAAATATTAATTTAGTTAATTGATTAAAAAGGAGGCTTCGGCCTCCTTTTTGTTGTCTGAATTTTGATCAAGTTAGAAAAATTGATTTCTGGGTAAATTAATAATGACTTTAAATGGGGTTAATATAGAATTAGCGCACATGATTGAAAGTTAGAAAACCTAGGATTTATACACAATGAAAATTAGCACAATAGCCCTGCTTTTGTCTGTCATCATGACCATGCAAAATAAAGTCGTTGCACAGGAACTAAAGCCAGCTGTCGATAAAAACGTAAATAGTAGTATCACGCCAACCCAAGATATGATTTCGCAAGCGTATGGCGGAGAAGGGTCCCAACAGTATAACTTAGGTTATCACTACCTACATGGTAAGGGGGTTAAACAAAGTAATGACGAAGCGAAGAAGTGGTTTGACTTAGCAGCAAAAAGTAATAGCCCTGCTGCACGATATAAAATTGGTCGTTTATATGAAACAGGTGTTTTTTATAAAAAAGATATCGATAAAGCGGTTTATCATTATGAGTTTGCGGCTAAAAAGGGTGAAGTCTATGCCTTAAATAATTTGGCTATTTTGTATCTGACAGGTGAAGGGGTTGCCCAAGATATCGATAAAGGCATTAGCTTTGCTAAAAAGGCGGCTTCACGCGGTAATGCTGAAGCACAAGTTAATTTAGGTTTGGTTTATTTGAATGGTACAGGCGTAACAATAGATAGAGTACAAGCATTAAATTGGTTTGAAGAAGCAGCAAAAGATACACATCCTGTGGCTCTTTATTATTTAGCTGAACATGCCTTTGCTGAAAAAGACTATGTTAGGGCTTACAATTATTACTTAACGTCTGCAGAGCAAAGTAACGCGAATGCGCAATTGAAATTAGCCATGCTATATGGGAAAGGAATTGGTACAGAAAAAGACCACGAGAAGTCGTTAAAATGGTTAAAGGAAGCAGCTAAATTAGGCAACAAAAAAGCGATTTTTATGCTTAAAAGAATGGAGAAATAGTAGGGTAGTGATGTTTGAGGGTGTATAGATAGGAAAGAAAATACTATACCTATATCAGTTATTGTATTTATCTTTCCATCATAAAATGAGAATTAATTAATCTCGCGTGGCAATAAAAGCACCGTATTCTAGTTCAGTTTCTGATTTTATCGTCATTTCACCGGTATCAACCGAAAATGTTTTCTTGTCTCTCTCTGCAGGGAATACTAAATGTACAGTATTTCCCTTAATGAAATAAGTACCTTCTATACTGCCTGCTAATTCAGGGTTAGGGCTGATCATCTGTCTACTTAATTCAAACGTACCATTTGAAGAAAAAGTGAATACTTGGCTCGTTTCTGTGGTTTCAGTCGTTATATTTAGCACGTAGCGACCATCAAGCGTGGTGTCTTTATTGTCATAGACTTCTTCAACTACTGGAGCCTCTTCAATAATTTCTTGTTTTGCTACCGATTGTTCAGAGGTCATAGTCGCGTTATCTTCTTCATTTGTTAGTGATTGGTATCCTAGGTATGCAGAGATAACTACAATTATTGCGATTAATGCTTTGTTCATTTTATTAATGCCTTTTGTCTTTTGTATAGGGAGTAAACTAGCGTCATTATATTGGAAATTTAATAAAGCATAAAGTTTTTGATAGGCTTATGAAGAAATGTGGCAGGAAAATTTGTAAGATATTATATATAAATGAGGTTTGTTACCGCTTGTGCCCTTCGACTGCTCGTTCCTCGCGCTCAGGATGAACGGAAATACCCGCTTGCCCTTCCTTCGACAGGCTCAGGATGAACGAGCTCAGCAGTGCTATGTTAATAATTACAAAAAAACAGATTTAAGATTGTTCTGATCCAGATAGTACTTCATTCAGCTTTATCCACTCATTAAGCCGCACGCTAAATTGCCTTGCACTTGGTCTAATTCGTTTATCCCTATCAGTGGACTCAATTAATAAATTGTCTAATGCTGTTGTATTAAGACCTTGGCAATAAAGTTTAATCGCAACTTCATAGTTTGGGTTATATTGACCATCAAGCCGTTTTTTTTGTTTAGTAATCATCATCCAAAGTGTTCTTGCTAAACAGTAAACATCACAGCGCTTGGCGTATTCTGCTTTTGGCATCTTATACATTGCTATTTCATGTTTGGTTTCAGTCGTATTTTCCTTTTTATTTGTGTATTTAGCTGCTCCAAAATCACAAAAACAAAGTCGTTCCTGATAAGAGAGAATGTTTCCTAGTTTAATATCACCATGAATAATTTCAAGATCATGTAATTTTGCCAAGGTTTCTGCTAATAGCACAAATTGAGCAGCAACTTCCAAAATCGATTTTTTTTTAAGTGCTTCACAAATTTCAATAGCCTTTGGCATGACAAACCACGGAAGATCTTTCTTGAAGTCAGTAGGTATATTTGATTCAATAATTTGAATCACACCAGCAATTTTTGCCTTGGATAGAACGTGAATCTCAGCAATGAACTTTTTGAAGCATGCTTCGTTTGGGAGTTTTAATATTTTCATTGCCGAATTACCGTGTCCACTTTTAGAAACTTCCCATACATCACCATTTTGTCCAGAACCAAGAACTTCGATGAGTTTCCATCCACCGATGACATTACCTTGCTCTCGTTTATATTTTATGTTTCTTAACATTGTACTCATTAGCTATTCTTTGGAATATAGGTAGAATAAAACGTCATTTTTTCTAAAATGACGATACATATTGTCTCATATTTTCCAAATGACATCTCTTTTATATCCTTGAGGGCTTAGTCTCAAAAAGAGATTTTAAACCTTGATATATAACTGTTTCTATCATCATTTCAATAATCGGGGTAGCGTCGTCAGAAGTGTCTGATAAACGAAGCGCTTGAAAGTGTTTCTTGTGGTTTTGTTTTAGTATTCGTTCTATGGGTAAGTAATAGAATATAGGGTTTACTTCCATTAGGGACTTTATAAACCAATACCTTTGTATTCTACCATTGCCATCTAAAAATGGGTGAATACGACCTATTTGATTATATAAAACGCAACTTTTAATAAATAAACACTCTTGTGTATTATTAAAAGAATCAAAAAGCTTCGAAATCATTGAAGGTACAAATATTGCTGGTGGCGCTGCGTGACTTAATTTTTTACCAACCCTTATATCCATGCTGGTCTTGCGATATTCTCCCGGGCTACTTAATAAGTTGCTCATAAGTAGCTTGTGTGAAGCTAAGAAAGTATCGACACTGAGATTGTTAACTTGGTCTATCAAATTATAGGCTTTTTGCGTATTTATTTCTTCAATACGAAACCTTTGATTTGCAATCTCATTTAACTGAGTCGGTGAGGTTATATTTTTATATTTCTTTATGAATGATGGGGATTTAAGTCTATTTTTTATTGGTATATATTTAACCAAATTGGCATGCGTGTTGCCGGTTTCCGTTTCTTTTATTTCTTCTAAATACTGGATTATTTTTGTTCGAATATTTTGAGTTTTTTCTGAAACTTGGTAGTTATAGAGCATTAGCAAAGTGTAGAAAATAACAAAGATGGCGCAATTATACTTAAAAAACAACCAATATCCAGTGATTACTCTAACTTGATTTCATGACAATAAAAGGGCTAGAAAAAAATTGACCGCAACTTCTTCATTCGTTAGTGATTGATAATCTTAATATACTGCGATAACTTCAATTATTGCGATTATTACTTTATTTATTATTGTAATGCCTTTTATCTTTTGAATAGAGGGTAAACTAGCTGCAATATATTTGATATTTAGTAAAGCATAAAGTTTTTGACAAGCTTATAAAGAAATCTAACCGAGAAAGTTGTAAGATAATATATAAATGAGGTGCGTTACCGCTTGTGCTGAGCAGCCCTTCGACTCTTCGCCAAGATCAGAGCTCAGGAGGAGCGATTCGTCTATCGAAGTATCCCTTCGACTGCTCGTTCCTCGCGCTCAGGACGAACGGGTTAGCTCAGGGTGAACGGGAGTAACCCGCTTGTGCTGAGCAGATGAGGAACGAATCGTCAGTCGAAGTATAAACGGTATATCCCTTCGACCGCTTCGCGCTCAGGGTGAACGGCAGTGAACCGCTTGGCGCTACCCCGTTTGTCCTGAGCTTGTCGAAGGGAGGGCGAACGTAATCAAAGTGATCAGAATAAATGCCAAACAGCAAAGCTACCAATAATAAAATGATGCAACCTACTTCAAAACGTACTTTGCTAAAAATAATGTTAGTGATGGCCTTTAAAGGCTTATTTATTTCTAAGTCAGCAAAAGCGGCTTTAGTTTCTATTGATAAAGAATCAACCTTGTTAGCCTTCATTAATACCTTAATACCCAATGCGTTAACTCAACAGCTATTAAGTCAAATAGAAATTAAATATCAAACCAATGTTAAACACAAAAAGCTTATCACTTGGGGCTGTTTATGGTTAGACGCTCAAGCAAAAAATAAAGGCAAAAATAGTTTTTATTTATTGTCAGAAGCTCAACAAATCGAAATCGTTACAAGGGCTGAAAATAGCAATAAGAAGTCAGCACAATATTATTTTTTTTATACCTTACGTAATAATGTAATGAAGTATCACTATAGTAGTGAACATGGCATAGAGCCTCTTGGCTTTACGCATCCGCCACAACCTTTGGGTTATAGTGATTACAACCAAACTCCCTAATACGCAAATAGCCTAAGACAGTTATGACCACAGATACAATTAACGATGCAAATAACCTTGAACAGTATGATGTTGTGATTATAGGCTCAGGCCCTGGTGGTAGCGCAGCAGCTTGGCAACTAACTCAAAATAAAATAAAGGTATTAATCTTAGAGGCTGGGCCTTGGTATCAAGCAGAGAAAGATTTTACCACCAATCAAACAAACTGGGAGCTTAGCGACTTTCCTGACAAAGCAGAGGGGGATGCGCCTTATACTTTCGGTAAGAGACAATCGTTAGCAAAAAAGTGGCAAGACTTGCGCTCGTGGAATCATATAACGGGTTTAATGAATGCAAGTGAACAACGACTTCATTATAAATATCACCATGCAATAGGGGTAGGGGGGGCCTCATTAAAGTTTTCAGCTGAAGCACATCGCATGAACCCTAAGTCGATGAAAATGCGAACTGACTTTGGGGTTGCAGCCGACTGGCCTATAACTTATCAAGAGTTACATCCTTATTATGAGAAAGCTGAATGGCAGTTAGGTGTTTCAGGGGAAAAGGTATCGCCTTTTACACAACAACCTTCTAATTTGTTACCGGCACATGACATGAGTTATGCCAGTCAACAATTGTCAAAGGGCTGTAAAAAACTCGGTTGGTCTTGGCAAGCAAATTCGCTCGCTATTCCATCTATTGCTCATTTAGGACGACCAAATTGCAATTATTGTGGCCAATGTGGACGTGGTTGTTTTCGCCAAGATAAAGGCAGTGCAGATAATGCCTTTGTAAAACCAGCAATTGCTTCTGGTTATTGCACTGTAATAACGCAAGCTAAAGTAGTGCGTATTAATTCTGATGAACAATCAGTAGATAAAAAACTCATCAGCTCTGTTGACTATATTGATAAACAAGGAAAAAAGCAGTCCGTTAAGTCTAAAGTAGTGATATTGGCGGCAGGAGCAATTCAGTCTCCTAGGCTGTTATTATTATCTAAAAGCAAGCACTCACCTAAAGGCTTAGCAAATGAATCTGGGCAAGTAGGTAAAAACTTTATGGAAACTTTGTTTTGGACGAGTAGTGCCATACATCCAGAAAAATTGAATAGCTTTAAAGGTATACCTTCAGATGCTATTTGTTGGGATTTTAATGATCCCAACTTAGCCAAAGATTATATTGGTGGTTTCAGGTTGACACCCACTACGCTTGAAGCAGACTTCGCTGGTGCCGTATCTTATGCACTAAGAGTCGTACCTGGTTGGGGACATGAGCATCAACAGAAAATGAAACAGGCTGTAGGTCATGTGTTATCTGTTGGCGCTATTGGTGAATCGCTGCCCAACAAAAAATCTTATATCGACCTTGCCCCAACAGTACGGGATCAACATGACAATCCTGTAGCAAGAATACACAGCTACTTGCCTAAAATGGAAATAAAGCGATTGTCTGCTATGGCACAAAAGTGCCGAGAATTATTACAAGCTTCAGGTGTAGAGACAATTTTTGAAGAGTATGGTACTTACGACACGTTTAATACGACGCATGTTTTTGGTACTTGTCGAATGGGTAATGATGCTAAAACATCGGTGGTGAATCAATATGGCCAAAGCCATCGATGGAAAAACCTATTTATTACTGACGCAAGTGTATTTCCTTCTAGTGGCGGGGGGGAGTCGCCCTCGTTGACGATATCGGCACTAGCTATGCGAACAGCTGATTATATTCAAGCAGTACTAGGTAAAACATAACTATTCACATACTCTGATGCCGTTCGACCTGAACATCACCGTTCAGGGTGAGCGTCTCCATTTGTCCTGAGTATCTCCGTTTGTCCTGCACCACTACGTTCATCCTGAGCACGAAGCAGTCGAAGGGAGCTTGCCGAAGAGTCGAAGGAAGCTTGTACTTCGACTGTTCGTTCCTCACGCTCAGCACGAACGGAATAGCCCGTTTGTCCTGAGCTCTGAGCTTGCCGAAGAGTCGAAGGAAGCTTGTACTTCGACTAGTTCGTTCCTCACGCTCAGTACGAACGGAATAGCCCGTTTGTCCTGAGCTCGTCGAAGGAAGCTCTGAGCTTGCCGAAGAGTCGAAGGAAGCACAAACGCAAATAGCCAGCTGAATAATTACTATTGTTTCTATTTTAACCGAGTGTAACTCTTATACTTCTGCATTTATTTCCGGCCAAAAAAAAGACCAACACTTGTTGGTCTTTTTTGTCAGTTAAGTAATATTCTTTAGTTGAACTTACGGCGCGTTAGTAAACCGCCAAGTAATATTAACGTTAACCAACCAAATGAACCACCACTACCACCTTCTTCGGTTACGGTGACCGTTGTAGTTGTAGTTGTAGTGGTTGATGAACCACTACCTGAACCATCTTTTGTTTTAGGTTCTTCAACAGTAATATTAAAAGTACGAGTCGTAACATTACCAAAAGTATCAGTAAGGGTTAGGGTTACTCTGAAGGTTAATTCAAATGAAGGAAAACCTGATAAAGTAACAGTACCATCGCCATTATCAACAAAGTTCATCCAAGCAGGTAAGCCTGTGGCATTAATAGTAGGAATACCTGTACCTTGATCTACATGTGTTTGAATGGTTAAGTTCATCGCTTCGTCAACAGGTACTACGATATTTGACGTGGTTAAAAAGGCGGGCGCTTCAATCACGTTAATGGTTAATGTCTCTTGATAAGTGTTTGTAAATGAGTCAGTTACTTCAACGGTAATGTCATGTGTTTGATTATTATCAAAATCTAAACGATCTCCACCGTCAAGAACCACAACATAAGTGATGCCATCGATAATTGACAAATCGAAACGCCCGTTTGCATCATCTAACAACACATAAGTAAATGTATCACCTACATCAGCATCTACAGTTGCTAAAGAACCAACAATTGTACCATTAGCTGATTTTTCTAAAACATTTCCTTGAGATACTTGTTGACCATCTACAAACATCCAAGCATAAACACCAGGGTGGCTTATATTAGAGCTTGTGGCAAAATTGGTCGTATTATAATTTCTATCAAAGTTAGCAAGGTCACCTGCCGTCCAACCAATACTTTGACCTAAGCCCCAACCAACATTTTCATAGCGATATTCAACTACAAAATTACCACTACCGATACTGTGGAATCTAAGTTGAGATGCAGTTTGTTGATTTGCCGAACCTGCGCATAGCGTAGGAAAACAATCTATATCATCAAAAGTGACAGTAACGATATCATTGACATTATCAAGGTGATAAAAAACGTCGTTAGTTCCTGTTGAATTTCCTCCTGCACTACTACCGTAACCAGCCCCAGTGGGATCCCAATCACCTTCATGCATCATAAATAACGGAGTGCCTATCCAAGAGTCTACTGGAAAATTATAAGCATTCACACCTGCTGCAAAAGATACATAACCGTTAGACCCTATATGAAACCCAGTTGTTGCAGAATAGTTTTGGCCATAAAAGTTAAAGCCAGCACCAAATACAGTGCTTACATTAACCAAAGAAGAAGCATCATCAGTATCAGCAGCACCTGCACCAGCATAGGTACCAAAATCACCAGGGCCATCTACCTCAATCAAATCATGACCTGCTTCAAAGGTTATAGGTAAATCAAAATTAATATCGGTCGGCGCGAAAGGACCTGGCGCACCAGCCAAAGAGGTTAATGACAAAGAAGCGAGTGACAGGGCTAAGGCACTTTGAGCAAGTCCTTTTATAAATTTATTATTCATATTTCCATTAAACCTTTGTTGGATGAAACCGTTATTTAGCATGTTATACACACCTATAACTGTCTTATTATTATTAAACTAATACATTTTTTTACATACTACCTTAATCGATACAAAGTAGAAAGTAACAAACGGGCTATTTTTTTATATAATTTTCACTTATATCAATATAATACTCAGGTTGTACTGATAAAGAATAAGATTAATTAAAGCGCTTCACCATGTTGGTCAATGGCGATAACTTGATCACCATTAGGATCTTGGCCTTCGTCGTCAACTAATAACCATGGCATCATGCATTCTCTATCAGTTACACAAGGATCAGATAAAGCATTAAGAAACTCGACTAAATCATCTATGTTTTGTTCATCAAGATCTAGTGCTCCACCTTCAAAGCTTTCACTGTCAATGGCCTTTTGAGCAAAAGTAGCAGCTGTTTCTAAGTTTTGAATTCCTTGCTGATTAAGTACTATGTTGTGGTACGAATCAATTGATTGTTGAGCATTTACCGAATGTTTAACTGTATTTATTAATTGATCAAAAGAGCCTGCGTGCATCCATGGGCCTGTATTTGCGACATTTAATAAGGTAGGTGTTCTAAAAGCGAATTTGTCACTGTCCAGCCCTGTTTCTCTATATCGGCCAAAATCTTCATGCCCTGAAGCACCATCGCCTTTACCGTGACCAATTTGTGGTGTTGCAATGTTATGAAAGTCTTCATCGGTGAAAAAGTCACCAGAGTGACATGAAACACAGTTTGCTCCACCATCTTCTATACTTTGATAAAATAAAATGGCGCCGCGTTTAGCTGAGTCAGTTAATGCCGCAGTATCTCCTGCAACGTACGTTGACCATGGGTTATTAACAAAAACTTGAGATAATTCATATTGGCCAATAGCAAACGAAATATTTTGTTCCGTAATAAGCTGCTCTGCACTTGCATTTGGTTGATTAAAGGCTTCTTTGAATTTATCTAACCAAAATGAATGATCGTTTAATTCTGTCTCGGCCTCACCGTAGCCACCGACACGCTGTGCTAAGTAATCCCTTATTTGTTGATTACTTTTAGTAAGATGATTGAATCCTTTCATTTCTTCATTAGAGGTAACGGGAAAGCGCGCTTGAGCTTGAGTTAATGTGCTGCCAGCATTAGGATCTGCGATACCAAAACTACTATCGGGTGTGCGAATACCAAGGCCATCATTACCATTTTTACCCGGTGTTTTTCCCATGCTTTCTAAACGGCCATCATGAAATATAAACTGATCCCATCCACCAATATTAAATGTTGTTGGTGCATTTCTTGGCACTGTAGGTCCACCATCATAGGTTAGTGCATTGGCATCATGTATTCTACCTTCACCTATTAAATCGGGTAACTCAGCTTCCACACCAATAGGCAAACTTAAGTTATCACCGCCACCCAACATAGGGTGATGACACGACACACAGGCAGAGTCTCTATCACCACCTAAGGATTTTGAGAAAAACAAATGCTTTCCTAGCTGTACAATATTACTGTTAACATCGGGAATATCTCGTTCAGTAAAGTGATTACCTGTTAAGCCATTAGTTTCAATAAGTTCGCTGAGTGTTGTATCTAAGCTACTAATCTGATCTTCTGGTAATTGCTCTGGATTTTCGTCTGAGTTACAGGCACTCAAAAGAATAGCTAAAAAAATATAGTATATGTTACGCATAGGATCCCTATTTATAAAAGTTTCATGTGTTTCATCTGCTTTAGGAAGGAGTGCTTAGCAAGATGTTTTTTTATTCGTAAGTATACCGTTCCCGTAAGCAATATCAATGAATTAGACACAAAGATCTGGGCTGGATCATGTTTTGTTGATTATGGCTAGCTTAATTAATTTATTGAATTATAATTATCTGCCTATGTTTAAGCAGAACTACAAGATCTGTTATTTTTAAAGCTTACTTTATGATTAAAACAAATATTTCTGCTGTAATACTAGCCGCAGGTAGTGGAAGTAGATTAGGCGGACAAAATAAAGCGCTATTAACTATTGGTGGCAAAACCTTTTTGCAACAAGCAATTAATTTATTTGATGGAGAGGTTGATGAAATAATTGTTACCTACTCTAATGAAGATGACTTTGAAAACTCAGGTATTGAAACCAAAGTTAAGTTTGTTAAAGGGGGGGAGACGCGGCAAGAGTCTTTTGCTAATGCTTTAAAGTTGGTTAAAGGGAAAACCGTTGTTGTACATGAGGTTGCGCGGCCTTTGGTGACTAAACCTTTGTTAAAAAAAGTTATTCAGGCAAGTAGAACAAATCTTGCCGTGTGCTTAGCAAGAAAGATTAAAGCCCGTGATTCGTTAGCATATATTGATGGTGGTTATGTCGGCAACAGTGTTCATCGCGATAACTTAATTAGCCTTCAAACACCACAATCTTACGACGTAAAGATGTTATTAGCGGTATTTCAACAAGCAAAAGTTGAATCTTGGTTTGAACAAAGCCTAGTCCATTTGGTTAAACGAGCTAACATTGATGTTTATACTGTAATAAATAGTAATGAAAACATTAAGGCAACCTATCCAGAAGATATTAAACTAATTAATGAAATATGGCAGCTAAATGAGCAAAGCTAAGTTGGCTATTTTAATTGTAGGCGCTGGCGCCATAGGTCGTGGCTTTATAGCCCCCTATTATTCAAAAAAATACGATATTTATTTTGCAGACTGTGACAAGGGGGTAATTGAAAAATTTTCCACTCAAAACTCCAGTTACGTTACTGCGTTTTCTGTGTCAAATGGCTATAAATTACTTTCTGTAAGTTACCAAGCATGCTTCGACATAAATAACTTAACTGCTCTGCCTCAGAATATTAGCTATGCTTTTTTTGCTGTCGGTATTAAACACCTTGGTGTTGCTGCAAAAAAAATAGCAGATCTTTGTCATAAAAATCAGTTTCAGGCAGTTTATTCGGTAGAAAATGACAGTGATTCTAAGCTAGTATTAGATAGTTGCTTCGATGGCATTTGCCCTGCATTTTTTGGCGTTCCCGATGTTATTACTAGTAGCGACGCCCCACAGCATTTAAAAATAAAACACCCTTTATGCCTTGTTTCTGAACAGGGAGAGCTTTATTTAGAAGGTGATTTGTTGGAAAGTGACGCTTCGCAGCAACCAGAAGGCTATGTTCACATGCATTGGCTATGTAAAAAATATTTACATAATACACCGCATGCAGCCTTAGCTTATTTAGGCGCTCAAAAAGGCTATCAATATATTCACCAATCTGCACAAGACCCCAAAATTGCTGCTATTACTCAAAATATAATGAGTCAGGTGTTAACTGTGCTGTCTAAAGAGTTTCATTTTGATAACGATTTTATGCAAGCATATCTTGATAAAGAATGGAAAAGGTTTACCGATAACAAACTATATGACCCTATACTTCGCGTAGGCCGTAACCCATTAATCAAGTTATCTTCTAATGAAAGAATTGTCTATGTTTTGTCATTACTGGAAAAGCATGGGCTACCCACCCAGGAATTAGTAAAAGTAATAGCTGTGGCATTAACTTATCCGCACGACAGCGAATTAATGCATATTCGTGATCAACTCGATTTAAGCGAACTGATCACACAAGTTACTGGAATTAACTCAACTTCTCAGTTAGGTAAACAAATTATAAAAGCATTTAATAATGAACTTGTAGCGGTTGTTTAACTAATATTTAAGTAATTACTCAGGTGGCTATTTGATGTGTTGCCGTTTGTGCTGAGCAGGTGAGGAACGAACCGTCTGTCGAAGTATGGACGGTTTTTCCCGTCGACTGCTCCCTTCGACAAGCTCAGGGCGAACGGATTAGCTCAGGGCGAACGGGCGTAAACCGATTATCCTGAGCTTGTCGAAGGACTGCTTCGCGCTCAGGATAAACGGCATCAGAGTAGGTGAATAGTTACATATTTTGTTGATTGTCTATCCAAAGCATTAACTCTTTCAAAAAACGCTCTTTTTTAAGGTTATTGAGCTGTATGCAGTAACCTTTAGCTTTTGACCAGTTTTTTTCGGCCAATCGTTCAAATAGTCTTGCGTAACCAGCATATCTTCTCGCTGCTTTTGTCTCTGGCAACATACATTTATTAGAAACCAGCGTATCAAAGTTTGGATCAGGTTTATGCCAACCATCACCATAAACGTCAGCTAAAAATCTCTCAGCGTTAGCAGGAACTGGCCATTTTTCACCTTTCCATTGCATATAGCTAATATCAAATTTTGGTACTTTACTTAAAATAGGTTTATTAAGCTCTCCCGCTTTATCTATTCCGCAGTAAGAATATTTAGCCTTAGATTTTAAAAAGGATAAATCTACAACAACATTGGTTTCTTTATGATAAATACCGATACACCAACGAGTATTTGGTGAGCTTACGGTATTTTCAAGTAATGCAAATTTATTGCTTGCTAATAAAACCTTAAACACTTTTTGTCGGTCAACATCCCAGTTAAGCCCAACATCTAAATCTTTATCATGGGGAATTAACTCACCATCACGAACGACACCTAAAAGTGTCCCCCAAAGCAAAAAATACGGAACTGAATTTGATTCCAATATATCCTTTAAATCATTTAGAGCAAGCTCTGCGTTATCCACTACAAATGGTTTTAGATTATTTAGCCTTGGTTTTGGGTAACTTTTAATAAGATTAATAGCTTGTTTTAGCTCATCTATTGCATTCGTAGAATCGCTTTGATTAGCATAAACTGTAGATATTTTACTTCTAATGTCAGCACGATTAGGGGAGAGCATAGACGCTTGCTTAAACTGTGCTAATGCTAAAGAAAAACTAAGATTGCGTTGGTATGCTAATCCTAAGTTAATATAGGCATCAACTAGTTTAGAGTCATGCTTTATTGCTTGGAGAAATGAGTTAACCGCTTTAGATAGCAGGTTTTGTGAAGCAAAAACACAACCTAAATTGTTATAATATTGGGCATTACTCGGGTTAAGGTTAATTAGCCTTATTAAAACTTTTTCGCAATCAACAAAGTTTGCAACTTGCCAGAAAGATAAAAACTGTTTTTCAAGCGAGGGGATAATGTTTTTATTCATTTTGATTTTTATGCCTGTTATTTTGTATTTATTCACTTCACCATCAGGGACTTGTCATTCTGTAAGTTACAATATGACGGCCATGGACGGTACTTATTAAAACCTATCTACTAAAAACTCAACCTATAACGCCCTTTGCTGTCTTTTCTACCCAAAAAAGGTAGGGCATCATTAAGTGCTTTCGGAAATTTAGCACCGGGCTTTAAATAACCATTACCTGATATGCTGCCACCTTGTCGAACGTAAGCATTAAAGGTTAACCCTAAGTCGTTTTTAGGGGAAAGAATTAACGATAACGCGCCATCTTCACACTCTATATTAGCGTTGAGCTGACCTAATTTAATGTTTTGCTCTAACGCCACTATCCCAGCTTTTGACCAGTTAGCTGTGCCTTTTGCCGCAATACATTGGTTGTTCTTGGTCAGGTCAATTTGTGCATTGTTGATTGTTAATTCCACATCACCTTGTGCTGAAATGGGTAAGGGTAGGGTCAGTTGCTGGGCGATTTCATTGGCTTTAACTAAGACCTGAAGGTCGTTTATTTCTGCTTTATCTGACGATAACGCTAATTCAAGCTTACCTTCTGGGCCTGCAATGAGCGGGTCACCAAAGGTGATAGCAAGTTTAGGCGCTAGGGTAAATAAAGACCAAAAGCTTAAATCGCTGTTAAGTTGTTGAATACTCGTTTCGCCGATAACGGCTTGGTCTATCGTTGTGTGCCAAACACTACCACTAACCCCTGAAATATGAATAGTCTTTGGCAGCGATACTTGATTTAACACCACCGTTGTCGGCAGTGTCGCGATTAAAAAACCAAGGTAGGTGACTAAAAATATAACACCGATGGCGATTTTGTTTTTCATTGATTGTCTCTGTCTACTTATTACTTGTTTATTACTTAGGTTTTACTGGCACATTTGACCAATACTATTAATTTTAGGTGTTAACTTTAGCTATTAGCGTTAGCTATCAACTCTAGGGTTACTGCTTAGAAAGCTGTAAACGGCGAACACGTACTTCGCCTTCATTATCACTTTGCGTTAAATCTATCGCTTGCACTTGTAAGCCTTCATTGTTGGCTAAATGCTCTAACCAAAACAGCAGTTGCGTAAAAGGCGCACTATCAAGCCACACTTGCAATGACTCACCTTGAGGCTGCATACGCGTAATAGTCAGCTGTTGCCCATTGGCGGTGCGGTTAACAATACTTGACAAGCTGCCGGTACTCTTTTTAACGCCACCGGATTGTTGCACGATTTGATAGCGCGCGGTATTGTCACTCACCCAAGTAAGCAATGCTTGGCGACTCGCAAGCCTTTTTTTTGTGTCCGCTAAATTCTCATTGAGCGGCTGCCATACTAGGGCATACAATAAAAAGAGTGAAAACGCAGAGCCCATCACAATTACTAATCGCTGCTCACGTAAGTTAAGTCCTTGCCACCATGGCCTTATTGAAGCTAAATTCATTATGCGCCTCCCTTAGCGTTTGCCACAATACTAAACGAGCCCGTTACTCGGTCACCTTGATTGTTTTGCGCCCCTTGTTTTACCGTTAATGTCGCACTATCAAGCGCACCTTTAAAGCGCTCAAAATGTTGGTAATCATCGGCTATCGCTTGCACCCGAAGCTCTTGTCTTTTACCATCAAACTTTAATGACTCGGGCTTTAACGCGGGCACTTTGGCAAACGCAGGCTGTACTTGTGACAAGATAGATAAGAAACCCGCTTTCTCGCTTGCCCCACCTAGTTGCGCAATTTTTCGGTTCAATTGCGATTTTATTGTGCCAATACGCACCCGTTTAGCCTCTGGGAACGCTTTTTGGTAACGCGCGATGATTTGTGCTTCGACTTGTGTTTGCTGCGCGGACAGTTGCCATAACTGCGCGCCTTTATAACTCACATTCAGTAACAAGGCACACGCGGCAATACCAGCAGCCATCAGCCAATTATTAACATTTTTTGAGCGACTCTCTTTAACCTTAAATTCACCTTGCAGCAAATTGAAACTGCTTTGCTGGCAATGTTGTGCCAATAGCGCTAAGGGTAATTCCTCAATGGCGTTAACCACCGTAAACCCCGTTGGGCTTGAGTCTTCATCAACAAACGGCAGTGCTGAATAGGCGTTAATGGTTATGTCATTTTGTGTTTTTTCTTGCGCTTTTTCTTGCGCTTGCCCAGCCTCATTATCATCATCTTGTTGCGGGGTGAAAATAGTATTCAACGCAAACTGCCACGCACCGCTATCAAGCGTAAAACCTTGCCACGCTCCTTGACGCACCACGATTTGCGTTGGGTTAATTGGGGAGTTTTCTGAGGTACTTGTCGAGGCATTTACTGAAGAGCGCTCTGGATGAAGCGATATCGCACTCCATTGTCCCTCAACATAAGGCATCGCTAACACATCCGGTTGAATGGTTTGAGGAAGAATATCAGCATCTGCTAACCAAGACTGCCACAACAACAGCTGAGCGCGCTCAGTCACCGCCACAAAACAGTTGTGGCCTGCGTCATCATCATTAAGCTTGGCATACGCAAAGAATAACTCATCAACATCTTGCGCTAACTCATCTTCGAGCATATACGGCACAGCTGAGCGCATGGCACGTTGTGATTTCGTGGGCACGGTTAGGCGCTTTAACAACACATCACAGCCCGGCACAAACACCTTAACCAACCGTTGGCGAGCTTTGTCGGTTAACTCGCCTAACTGCTGGGCATTGGCTAATTCACCACTGGCGATAATTTCTTGCTCAAGGGTATTAAAAACCAACCAAGAGATTTCATCTTGTGCTTGGCTACCTAAGCGTATGTATAAAATCTCACTCATTCATTGCGTCCTACGGTGCGACTGATCACATCAATATATTTATTGTCTGTTACTTTCATTACAGAGCTCATAGCAAAAAAGCTGTCATTAAAACTGGCATTCGCTTTTAGTGTAAAGTATTCGCTATCAACTACAAACTGTTCTTTCTTGTCATTAAAATTTTTCAGCTGAACCACTTCGGGGATATTGTAAAACTTATCAACCGTGGAGAAGCCTTTCTCGCCTCTGGCGCTCAAGATATCTTGAGCTTCTTCTAACGTTGAGTCGAGCAAGGCTTGCAATAATTCAACATGCTCAACGTTGATGGTGTTAATGTTTATCTCATGTTTATCACTCGCTGGAATAACACACACATAAGGTTTTATTGCGTTAATAATCGTTGGCGTAAAGTGCTCTATAACTCTTAATTCATTGATGCTCGCTAAATAATGATTGGCTGCAAGATAAGGAAATTCGCGTGAGGCATAGTCACTACTTTCTGCGCCGCCGCTACTACTAATACGACTGTCTGCATCGACCCAATCCGTCAAGGCATCCGCCATCGCTTCGGCTTCAAACTGGCTAACATCCTCAAGTTGTAAATTAATCAATAAGGCTTCAAAGGCAAGCCTAGCCGGCACTTTTTTAGATTTATTACCTTTATTGCGATTATTACCACTGTTGCCATTACCATTGCCCGATTTGCTATCATCAAACGGCGCACGCAGGGCATTTAAGTTTAAACAACTCTGTAAATCCGTTATTTCACCTGAAATCTCACCAAAATCAACTGGGTAGGTGTTTTCACCTCCCGCCCACGCTTGCCCTAAGTGTGTGACATCATCATCTTTTTTAAAGATTTTAATTAACGCTCTTTTAGTAAATGCTTCTGCGCCCATAGCATACCAATAAGCTTGTTGGTTAAACGAGACATTGGCACTACGTTGCATTTGCACTTGTAAACGCGCAGTCATTTGACTCGCTATTACCGCGCATAAAGCAACAATCAACATCACGGTGATGAGCGCAACCCCTTTTTGCTTGTGCTGCTGTTTGTAATACGGCTTGTGATGATGCTTGTGAGCATTGCTTAACGAAATAATCACGGGCGATCACCCGGCACTAAAAATTGTCGACGAATAACGCCATAATCAAGCGT
>Ga0209184_1001035_pt1 | contig 21317 bp, 25 predicted proteins | sample EN8Hudsemesocosm_2_FD_184627 | JGI IMG/M metagenome (GOLD analysis project Ga0209184, IMG submission 184627) | Methane-oxidizing microbial communities from mesocosms in the Hudson Canyon - EN8C Hudson Canyon (SPAdes) (version 2) | ecosystem: Environmental > Aquatic > Marine > Cold seeps | place... | reverse complement strand
TGAAGGAAAGTAAAAGACAGAAAGACCGTCGGGCTCAGCGCTTATTAGCCCACGAAGGTCGTCAGTTCGAATCTGGCCCCCGCTACCAAATTAAAAGACTAAGTAGATTTCTACTTAGTCTTTTTTTTCGTCTGAAGGAAAGTAAAAGACAGAAAGACCGTCGGGCTCAGCGCTTATTAGCCCACGAAGGTCGTCAGTTCGAATCTGGCCCCCGCTACCAAATTAAAAGACTAAGTAGTTCTCTACTTAGTCTTTTTTTTCGCCTAAAAGAAAGTAAAAGACAGAAAGACCTCGGGCTCAGCCCTTCATTATACCGCGAAGGTCGTCAGTTCGAATCTGGCCCCCGCTACCAAATTAAAAGACTAAGTAGTTTTCTACTTAGTCTTTTTTTTCGCCTAAAAGAAAGTAAAAGACAGAAAGACCTCGGGCTCAGCCCTTCATTATACCGCGAAGGTCGTCAGTTCGAATCTGGCCCCCGCTACCAAATTAAAAGACTAAGTAGTTTTCTACTTAGTCTTTTTTTTCGCCTAAAAGAAAGTAAAAGACAGAAAGACCTCGGGCTCAGCCCTTCATTATACCGCGAAGGTCGTCAGTTCGAATCTGGCCCCCGCTACCAAATTAAAAGACTAAGTAGTTTTCTACTTAGTCTTTTTTTTCGCCTGAAGGAAAAAAAATGATAGAAAGAAGAGAGTTCGCCTATTTCACCAAACAAGCTATTTATTCACCTAATATATTATTTATTCGAATAGAAGATGCGAATAAATGGGGGTTTAAATCCCTCAAATTCATTATCAATACACCATTCATATTAGGTGTTCTGATCAATATTTCTTATAGTGAGGAGTATGATGCGTTAAAGGTACAGGAAGATTTTGCCAAAAATCTTCATAAGAATTCAAACCGCGAATCTCTATGGAAAATACTCACATTTAAAAGGATTGATGGTGTCATTGCAGATAAAGCGACAGACATATAAGAACTAAAAATATCAAGATTTAAAAAACAAATTATACCCTCTCAATTAGTTGTCTCTAATGATGCGTTCTCTAAAAAAACCGTTGGCTCGGAGTTTATTCAGTTATTTGATGAAGAGTGAAGTAAGCTAATCAATAACGGAACATTAAGCCAATTCTATTGAGAAGCTTTCAACTTGGTTTGAAAAATAGTGCCACTGAACTACCATAATAAGTAGTTAAGTAATTAAATAGCAGTTATAAAATCATTGAATGTTCGTTGGGTGGCTAAATGGCGTCACAAATTCAGTTGAATCTGAACAGACTACTCCTTGGTATTTTCTTACTTCTACCACTGCCCGCTCATGCGGTGATCGGTAACAATACTTTTGCTATGGCAACCTTAGAACAAATCCCTTACGGCTTTAAAACATCCAAAGGTAAAGTAAAAGGGCGTTTATTTGACATAATGAACGAAATAATCAACGAAAGTGGCCTTAAAGCAAGCAATCAGTTATTACCGTTACAACGCCTCATTCTTGAACTTAATAAAGGTGAGCAATTATGCACGCTTATTGCCAAGACCTTTGACACGGCTAAACACTTTGATTTAATTGAGCCCATTGGAATAAAGCTTGCTGCGGGCGTTCTTCCTAGAAAAGGATTAAAACTAACCAATTATGCCAGTCTCAAAAAATCCATTATCGCTGTACCCCTTGGCGTTTATTTTGACAAGCAATTTGACAGCGATAACGCCCTCACTAAAATTCATTCATTGGGCTATGACAGTGCTATACAAATGTTAAAATATAAACAAGTCGATGCCGTTGCGGGTGCGATTGAAAGCTTACGGTACATTGCAAAACATAGCAGCCTGACAGTCAGCGATTTTTCTACCCCTCTTATCTTGTCAAACCTTAAAATTTACCTTACCTGCAATCGGGACACACCAGACACTGTACGCCAAGCAATGCGGGCAGCAATCATAACCTTAAAGAAAAGTGGTAAAATCCAGCAGATACATAAGTTATATTCAAACCCTTAAAATTATCCAAATAGCTGCACAAGCATAACTTCTGAACCGTATTTTCCGCCGCGCTGAATAACAACAAAAGAATTTGCTTTAAAACCTGACAAACACAAATATTTGACTACAATTTAACCACTGAATTTAAAACAAATGATAATTTTCTTCTACTAATATTTTGCATATATCGTTAAAAACCGCATATCTAATAAACTCAAATATTTGGAGGTTAGGCTGAAAGGCCAAAATCAATTGAGCGAAACCGTTGTGTGTTTTCTTCACCCTTATGTGATTCGTCATCATCTTAGGCGGCTACAGTTTCATGGCTTGGATCGATCAAACTACCATGAGACCACCAACATGCTCGCGTGTATACAAACGTTAAAGATAAGCTAAACAAACAATAACAAATGTTGAAACCTACACTAATTGCGAGGGGATGTATTTCCTTATACCCGGGCACTGAACTTGATGTTTCAACACGAATATCAGAGGCAGATAATGCTTATTAATGAAGTTCATATCTCGAGTCTTATCGTTCATGTAGCGCCGGAACATCTGCCTGCGACACGACGTCAAATAGATTCTTTCGATAGTGCCGAAGTTTACGGTGACAGCCCAGAGGGCAAGATAATTGTAGTATTGGAAACAGAAAATCAAGGGTTTGTGACTGAGACAATCGATGCCATTAACAACATCCAAAATGTGTTAAATGTTGCATTGGTTTACCACCAAATTGACAAGGAACCGCACGATATCAGTGAAATAAATGATGTGCAATTTTCAGATGCTGAGGGTAGATCATGAAATTATCTAGAAGAGCGTTTATGAAAGCAAACGCTGCAGCGTCAGCGGCCGCTGTCGCAGGGGTAACGTTACCGGCAAGTGCGGCGAATCTGATCGCTAGCTCAAAACAGACCCAAATCACCTGGGATAAAGCGCCATGCCGATTTTGTGGCACAGGATGTTCAGTGTTGGTCGGGACTAAAAATGGCCAAATTGTAGCGACTCAAGGTGATCCCGAAGCGCCTGTTAATAAGGGTTTAAATTGTATTAAAGGTTATTTCTTATCCAAGATTATGTACGGTACTGACCGCTTAAAACAGCCACTATTACGTATGAAAAACGGTGAGTATCATAAAGAGGGTGATTTCACACCTGTTTCTTGGGGGACTGCATTTGATGTCATGGCTGACAAATGGAAGGCCGCTCTGAAGAAGGGTGGTCCAACCAACGTCGGGATGTTTGGTTCAGGACAATGGACTGTGATGGAAGGTTATGCCGCATCGAAGATGATGAAGGCTGGCTTTAGATCTAACAACATTGACCCAAACGCGCGTCACTGTATGGCCTCAGCGGTCGGTGGTTTCATGCGCACCTTCGGAATTGACGAGCCCATGGGATGCTACGACGATTTCGAACACGCCGATGCCTTCGTATTGTGGGGCTCAAATATGGCAGAAATGCACCCCGTGCTTTGGACCCGCATCACTGACCGTCGCTTAAGTAACACCCATGTCAAAGTGAATGTGCTGTCTACTTACTATCATCGTTCATTTGAGTTGGCAGACCACGGTTACATTTTTGAACCACAGTCAGATCTTGCGATTGCTAACTTTATAGCGAACTATATTATACAGAACGACGCGGTTAACTGGGAATTTGTCAATAAACACACCAATTTCAAGCAGGCCGAAACAGACATAGGCTACGGCTTGCGTGATGAGCATCCCCTTCAGCAGAAGGCTGCCCACCCAAATTCAGGCGCAATGACGTCGATCAATTTTGACCAATATAAAGCGTCAGTCGCACCCTATAGTGTTAAGAAAGCCGCTGAGATATCCGGTGTTCCCGAAGATAAACTGATCCAATTAGCGAAGCAGTATGCTGACCCAGACATCAAGGTTATGTCGTTATGGACAATGGGAATGAATCAACATACCCGCGGAGTCTGGATGAATAGTTTAGTCTATAACATCCATCTACTCACCGGAAAAATAGCGACACCAGGCAATAGCCCTTTTTCTTTAACCGGCCAACCTTCAGCATGCGGGACCGCGCGCGAAGTTGGAACATTCTCTCATCGTCTTCCTGCGGACATGCTCGTAGCCAACCCTAAACACCGGGCGATTGCAGAAAAACACTGGAAGCTACCCCACGGCACGATCCCAGCAAAACCGGGCTACCATGCCGTACAGCAAGACAGAATGCTAAACGACGGAAAACTCAATGTCTATTGGGTTCAGTGTAATAACAACATGCAAGCAGGTCCGAACATCAATGCTGACCGACTACCTGGTTACCGAAACCCTGATAACTTCATCGCAGTATCTGACCCTTACCCTACAGCAACGGCTCAAGCCGCTGACCTTATTTTGCCAACAGCAATGTGGGTTGAAAAAGAAGGCGCTTATGGCAACGCAGAGCGCAGAACTCAAACTTGGTATCAGCAAGTGAAGCCTCCAGGAGAAGCGAGGTCGGATCTCTGGCAAGTAATGGAGTTTTCCAAACGCTTCAAGATAGAAGAAGTATGGCCGGAAGAGCTGATTGCAAAGATCCCTGAGTATCGTGGAAAAACCATGTATGAAGTGCTGTATGAGAATGATCAAGTTAACAAGTATCCGATCAAAGAAGCACGCGAGCTAAATGATGATGCACATCATTTTGGTCATTACGTTCAAAAAGGCCTATTTGAAGAGTATGCACTGTTTGGCCGTGGACACGGCCATGATTTAGCGCCTTACGAAACCTATCACCAAGTGCGTGGTTTACGCTGGCCAGTGGTCAACGGAAAAGAAACTAAATGGCGCTTTAAAGAAGGTTCTGACTCCTACGCAAAAAAAGGATCAGGCTGGGATTTTTATGGTAAACCTGATGGAAAAGCTCTTATTATCTCTGCGCCTTACGAGGTACCACCCGAGGCACCCGACGCTGAATTCGATTTGTGGTTGTGTACGGGCCGCGTATTGGAGCATTGGCATACCGGCACCATGACTGCACGAGTACCGGAGCTGCATAAAGCCGTACCGGACGCACTCTGTTACATGCATCCAGACGATGCCGACAAACGTAATTTAAGGCGTGGTGACGAAATTCTGATCTCGAATAAACGCGGCGAAGTTCGGGCTCGTGTCGAAACGCGTGGTCGAAACAGGCCTCCAAGGAATTTGGTGTTTGTACCTTTTTTCGATGCTCGTATATTGATTAACAAGCTGATATTGGATGCAACAGACCCATTATCGAAGCAGACCGACTTCAAGAAGTGCCCCGTTAAAATTACGAAAGTAGCGTAAGGTTTTCAGATAAAAAAGCTGCAACTGCTGCAGCTTTCAAAACAATAGCCAATAGGATTAGAGGTTAAGATGAATAAACGACTAATCACATTTTTGTCAGTCTGTTTGTTATTAGCAGGTGTCGTAAGAGCGGAGCTTAACAACCCAGGAGGTATTGGCGGTGTACAGTCTTTGCGTGGCGCCACGGAACTAGAACATACCCGCCCAGCGGAAACATTAAAGAAGTACCCGAAAGAGCAAGTTTTGAAAAGTGAATATGTCTATCAGCCACCTTTGATTCCACACAATGTGCGTGGCTATGAGGTTTCACTGAACGCCAATAAGTGTTTATCTTGCCATAGCTGGAAGAATGCCAAAGAAATGGGCGCGACAAAAATCAGTGTAACGCATTATGTTAACCGCCAAGATGCAGTGTTAGCTGATGTGTCGCCTCGCCGTTATTTTTGCCTGCAGTGCCACGTTCCACAGGCAAACGCTAAACCACTAGTCGAGAATATATTTAGACCTGTTGATTCACTTCGATAGTCATCTTGCTCACGGCTAAATAGAGGTTAGTTATGAACTTATTAAAAGCTTTTTGGATTCGGCTTACGAGTCCAAGCAAGGCCGCCGTTGGCGTCGTATTGTTTATGGGGTTTATAGGTGGTCTCCTGTTTTGGGGGGCCTTTAACACCGGTATGGAAGCAACAAACTCGGAAGAATTTTGTGGGAGTTGTCATGCACCGATTGTGGCTGAAATACGCGAGACAATTCACTATTCAAATCGATCAGGGGTGAGAGCGATATGCTCAGATTGTCACGTGCCTCATGAATGGACAGACAAAATAGTGCGCAAGGTTCAGGCATCAAAAGAGTTGTTTGCTCATTTGATAGGAACGATTGATACGCCAGAGAAATTCAAAGCACGTAGGGCGCATTTAGCTGAACGAGAGTGGGCTCGATTTAAAAGCAATGACTCGTTAGAGTGCCGAAACTGCCATCAGTTTGAATATATGGACTTCTCTGAACAGAGCAACCGTAGCGCCAAGCAGCACTCAACTGCGTTGGCTTCTGGCGAGAAAACGTGCGTGGATTGCCACAAGGGTATCGCGCACAAATTACCTGACATGCATGGCATTGAAGGTTGGTAAGTAAATAAGGAAAAAGCGATGAGTCAACTAGAATCAATTATATGGCATGTTATAGGATATGGCGCGATGCCCGTGATTATCCTCAGTGGGTTTGCAGGGGTCGCTGTCGCTTCTGTTTGGCTCTTATCTTTAACGAAAGATAAAGATATCAGCTGAAATCTAAGCTATTAGTTACTAATTCAACGTACAAAGAAAACTGATAGTTCTATTAATATTCAATTATTGTCGTTATTAGCTTACCCTACTAGCGACAATAAACATTAACACGATGATAAGGATTGCTAGTGGATTTACAACGTCGCAATTACTTACGGGGCAAGGTCGGCATACAAAAACAACCGATACGTATGCCTTGGCTGATTGATGCGGATCAATTTTCAGAACGCTGCTCACAATGCGAAAAATGCATCGCTTCGTGTGAAGAAAACATTATTGTGAAAGGTGATGGAGGGTTTCCTGAAATCAACTTTGCCTTGGGTGAATGTACATTTTGTGGCGCTTGCGCCAGTGTTTGCCCGGAGCCATTATTTAACAAAAATGAGGATAAAGTGCCTTGGAATTATCACGCTACGGTTAATGATACGTGCTTAACTTACAGCCATATTTCATGTCAAAGCTGTCAAGATAACTGCGAACCTAGGGCTATTATCTTTAAGTATGCGATCGGCACGCCACCCACACCGGAAATAAGCTCAGAATCCTGCACAGGCTGTGGTGCCTGTATTGCCATATGCCCATCACAAGCAATAGAAATCAAGTCACCCACTCCTGAGGTATGTCATACTGGCTAACAATCGATAAAAAGAACAACAGAGAATAATAACATGAGCTTCTATGACGAAAAAATACTGCCACACGTCCTTCATCTTGCGTGTGGTACAAAACCCATTCTCAAACAACGAGAAAAAATAGTGCCTCAGGCTGAGGGTCGAATTTTAGAAATTGGCATGGGATCAGGTATTAATATCGGCTACTACAACCCAGCTAAAGTTGAAAAGCTGTGGGGTTTAGAGCCCTCTGTAGGCATGCGAGAGAAAGCTAAGTCACGAGTTGCAGCTGCGCCGTTCGACCTAGAATGGTTAGACTTGCCGGGTGAAGAAATCCCACTCGATAATAAAAGTGTCGATACCATCGTACTCACTTATACGCTCTGCACGATTCCAGACTGGTTATCTGCTGTAAAACAAATGCGCCGTGTACTCAAACCGGGTGGAAAATTATTGTTCAGTGAGCACGGCAAAGCGCCTGACGAAGCTGTCAAAAAATGGCAAGCTCGAATCAATCCTTTTTGGATGAGCATTGCAGGGGGTTGTCACCTAAATAGAGATATTCCACAGTTGTTAATAGAAGGTGGCTTTAATATTAAAGAAATGGATACCTTATATGTACCGAAAACCCCGAAAGTGGCTGCATTTACGTATTGGGGCTATGCGAACTAGCTTTCCGTGACAGTAAAGAATAATCGTAGTGGCTCATTGCATCGAATTAAAACGACCTAAGCCCTTATTTAAACGTCGTTTTCATCTAAAACCGTGACTAGTGGGTCACAACCATCGGTTGACTGAACTTTAAACGTAATAGGCCGACAACATACTTGGCAATCTTCTATATATTCTTGCTCCTCAATGGAGCAGTCAATAAGTACCGTAATCACTTCTCCACAATAGGGGCAGCCTATATCTTGTTCAAATAATGTATTCATAAGCGTGTACTATGTCGGTATTGCATCGCTGCAGGTAAAATAATAAGAATATAATAAATTGATAAACCCCAAAGTATTATGAAGGGTGACAAATCATCTGAGCCATCCATCGAAGCTAAGGATGTCACACCAATCGATATAGCGAAAAGTACGAACCATAACATAGAATAAAAAATGGTAAATGAGCGATCCAGAAACCATTTTTTCTTTCGATAATGCATCGTTATAATTAGGCCTAAAATTAAAATAGGCGTCGCAATTACCATGATACCAAGCGCAAAAAAGCCATCACGATATGAGGCGAATGCGACGTTGGGAATGATAAATATTGCTAATATGACGAGTATGTTTCTCATGACGACGCTGTTGACCAAACACATAGAAGTTAGCGAATGGCGATTCTTTATGCCAACTACAGCCATGCTTTTCATGTTTTATGATAGTAGCGATAACAAGCTATTGCTAGTTACACCGAACTATCAAATGTCCAATTATCAATCACAGTATTAATATCGCCTTTATTGGCTATTACTTGCTTCTGAAAGCGGTCCTTGTAGGCTAAGCCCAAGTTAATTCCCATAACAACTATGTTTTCAACACGATAGGTTTGATCCTTACCTTTGTGTAGAGAATAAGACACATCATAGTTTGAACCGCCTGCTGATTTAATCGCTATATTTACTTTCGCCTTTTTTGCATTTCTTGGGTTTAAGGTGGCATTGATAACAGAAATTTCCACCTCATTATTCTCTAACAATACTTGCGCATAGGTCTGATATAAACTCTGTTTGAATATATGAATAAATTGCGTTCGCTGTGCTTTAGAAGCTTTGCGCCCATGTTTCCCCATGACTTTCAGCGCAATGCGTTTAAAGTCGATAACTTTACTCAATTCGGCATTTAAATCACGGTAAAACAAATCTTTGTCTTGTTTATAGACCTCTTGATTTTCTTTCAACTTAACGACGAGTTGATTCATCGAAGCTGAAATATATTGCCTAAGTTCTTGGTTCGTTCGTACTTCAGCGACAACTGTCGAAGACAATAAAAAGGATGTAAACAATAACACCCAACTGATAAAAATCGCATAACCATGCTTTCTATTCTGCTTACTCATTTTGATACCCATTTAAAATGTACTCCTATACGATTTCTGTAGATACTCTGTTCAAGATCAAACTTTTCTGGGGTTCGTATTACTCACCCCAACCTACTTTTAGATTGTACAATTTATTTCTGAACCACCTGCGTACGGCGGCCTGATAGTTGTCCGGCCAAAAACACACAAAAAGGCACACAATACGTTAATAGGGCTGGCAACCAGCGAAAGATCTGATCACCAAATAGAGCATCGTATTGATTAATCACAACCAACACACTGCCTACTAACAATGCTACTTTTAGGGCTTTGCTTAACGTTTTAATTAGCATGGTAACCTCGCCCTTCATCACCCTATCCTAGTTAGTTAGCTCAGTTTGCTGTGCATTTATAGTTTGAGACATTACTGACTCTGCAAGTACTTGATCTAATCGCGTTAATTTTTCTTGCGCAGCTCTAAATGCCGTACGCACACCTTCTTCAATGACGGGGTGGTAAAATGGCATTTCGAGTATTTTTTCAACCGTTAACTGCTGTTGAACAGCCCACGATAACAAATGCCCAATATGCTCCGCTGAAGGGCCAAACATTTCGGCACCTAACAGTTTTCCGGTATTTTTGTCAGCAAATACTTTCAACAAACCTTTGTTTTTTCCCATCACTCGGCTTCGGCCCTGCCCTTCAAAGCTCACTTCACCCACTACATAAGCTTGCCCATGCTTAGCCTCAATCTCTGGTAATCGAAGCCCTAGTTGCGCAATTTGTGGTTCAGTAAAAACAACACCTAGTGGCGCTCGTCGATGCCCTGGTGTTACCTCAGGAAAAGTAGCGGCATTCGCTCCAGCTATTTTTCCTTCATCAGCAGCTTCATGCAAAATAGGTAAGTCATTATTCGCATCGCCTGCAATAAAGATGTGAGAGTTTTGTTCACGCATCATTGCTTGCATGGTTGAGCCATCATACAAAGGCACACCTTTTTCATTCAGCACCAGCGAGGTATTCCCAAGCCCTAGGCCATAAATATTCGGTTTTCGGCCAGTCGCCGCCAAAAGATATTCATACACAGCGGTTATCGACTCACCCGCTTCATTCGTATAAGTAACTTCAACCCCACCAGGCACTTCCTTAACTTGCTCTAACGTTGCATTAAGCTGCAAGTCAAACTCGTTCTGAAATGTCTGTTTGGCATACTGTTTAATCTCTGGGTCAGATAAACCACCCACTGAATCACTTCGGCCAATCACCGTCACCTTTACACCTAAACGGCTTAATGCTTGGCCCAATTCAAGCCCAATCACTCCAGGCCCCGAAACAAATACTGACTTCGGTAAGTCTTGCCATTCAAAAACATCGTCATTCACAATCAAGCGATCGCCTGCACCCGATAATAAATCTGGAATAAAAGGGCTTGATCCGGTTGCGATTACAATTTTATCGGCCGTTAACTCGGTGTGATCATCAATCACCAAGGTATGATCATCTTTAAAGCTAACAAAGCCACGCAAACGATGATCAGGGTTAAAGCTTTCGACCGACTCCACAACAAAGCCTACAAAACGATCTCGTTCACGCCTAACACGTTCCATGACAGCTTTCCCATCAACCTCCACACCACTTACTCTTACACCAAATTGATCAGTATGGCGGGCATGATGAGCAGACTCAGCGGCAGCAATTAATAGTTTGCTCGGCATACACCCTACCCGTGCACACGTTGTACCGTAAGGGCCACCTTCAATTAATGCGATGCTATTCGTATGTGCAAGTGCCGCGCGATAAGCCCCCATTCCAGCTGTTCCAGAACCAATAATTGCTACTTCAACATGTTGTTTTTTCATTGCTATATCTCTGCTCTGATTTAGAATTGCTCATTCATGGATGCTTTTCAGCGGATCAACCTTATTACGCCGTAAATTCAAATTGATCTTTGTCTTTGCTTGTTAAGTCAGCATAACCATTTTTTAAAAACTCGATAATATCTCTAGACTCATATAACCAATGAATCGTTCCATTATCATTTTCAATTCTTAAACAAGGCACTTGAGGTTTGCCACCGCCCTGAATTAACTCTTTTCGATATTCAGGTTGTTTTAAAATATCTCTTTGATCAATCTTATAAACGGACTGCTTATCCGAAGCCCTCTTCTCCATATACTTGATGGCCTCACGGGTAATACCGCAAAACGGGCATGATTGATAATGGTACAAAGCTAAGTTTTTGATCGTTTGATTGCTTGTCGGGTTAGTTACTTGCTTGTTCATTATCATGACTCCATTAATTTTCGGTGCTTGCTATCTTGTTGATGAAGGCTATTATCAAGCGATTCAACAAAACAAAATATGATACTATCAAGCCAATTATTGTCATTTTGACGTGTTTAAATTGAAAACCTACTTATTCGAGGCAAATGATGGATGCTTTAGCAGACGTATTAAAGACCATTCGATTACACGCTAGCACGTACTTCTGTCGAGACTTTAATACCCATTGGGGTATGGATATTGCGCACAGTAACAGTGGTTCATTCCATATCATTGTTGAAGGTGAGTGTTGGGTAAAAATCCAAAATAGAGATGAGCCTATCCATATGATTGCGGGTGATATTGTCGCCTTTCCTACCGGCGGCGCTCATTGGATTAGCGACCGGCCTGAAACTAAACGTATATGTGGTGAAGCCGCCGCCAAAAAGATTCTAAATGGCGAAAACCCTTTTAACGATGGCGCTAACACAAGCGCCACTCAAACATTACTTTGTGGTGCGTTTGAATATGACTCATCCATCTCACATCCATTTTTACGCGACTTACCCTGCTTTATTCATATTCAAACGAGTCAAAGCCAAGCGTTAACATGGCTCAAAGAACTCGTTTCGGTACTATCCAAAGAATCAAAGCACCCTAGTCCTGGGTCGAGCGTAATCATTGACCGATTAACAGAGGTGCTTTTCATTCAAATACTTCGCCTTTATGTACAACGAGAACACGAAAAACTAGATTATATGAGCGCATTAAGTGACGCAAAAATTGGCCCGGCACTCAACCAAATTCATTCCGAAGAACATGCTAATTGGTCGGTTGAGAAATTAGCAAATGAAGCAGCACTGTCACGCAGTGCTTTTACAGAACGCTTTATTAAACATGTTGGCGAGTCACCTAAAACCTACCTAATCAATTGGCGCATGCAAAAGGCTAAGTCAAAGCTAGAGAGCTCAGACACCAACATGTATGACATTGCTGAATCGGCGGGTTATTCCTCTGAAGCAGCCTTTAGTAAAGCCTTTAAGCAATATTTTAACCGCACACCCGGTTCTTTAAGAAAACGCCTAGTGGGTGAGCTAAGTTAAAAGCTGTCATTCCGGTGTGCTTTTCAGCCGGAATCCATTCTTTTTATACCCTATATTATGACTAAAACAGAGGGGGCAATAAAACATAGATTCCGGCCTAAAAGACAACCGGAATGACTTTGTTTGGTGAACCTCATGAGCTTAATTACTAAAAACCGGTAAATGCCCTGTTTTTACCAGAATAACGGTTTCTTCCTCTACAAAAGGGTGATGCTGACTTAAATGCGGACTACGCATCCACGTACTCTCAGGGTATCGCCCATGCTCATCACAAAACTCACCAGACAGCACAAGTATTTCTTCGCCACCAAAGTGCCGATGCGCTTGAAAAACCTCTTTAGCGGGCCATTTAACCAACGCCACATGTTCGTGCTCGTACTCATGAAGCGGCATGACCTGCAAACCACCAATACCCTGTCTCCATGGCGTGGTGGTCGTATCAATACGTACAAACTGATCATCATGTTCGCTAAACTGATTTAGCTTCACAAAAATTGTACACCCTTCTTTACTAAAGGGGGTATGGCGACTGCCAGGCGGATTTCGTATATATGTTCCCGCGCCATAATCCCCGGTCTCGTCAGAGAACACCCCTTCCAATACAAAAATTTCTTCACCCATGGGATGAGGGTGAGTTGTAAAACTTGCGCCCTGATCATACTTCACAATGCTGGTCACATGTCCGGGCTCATCTTCGGAGCGGGCAAGTGGCTTTCGAAGCACACCAGCAGAAGGACTATCGACCCAAGCCATTTGTGCTGCTTCTATCACTACTTGTTTATTAAAGTCTAAATTCAACATATAAATTCCGCTCCAAAGCTATTTCTATTTTGCTCTCTGACACTCGGTTTAGGCAATTAGTTTCGACCAGCCATCACACCACCATCGATATCCCAAATAGCACCAGTTACCCAACTGGCTTTATCTGACAATAAAAACACAATGGTTTCAGCAATTTCACTCGCTTGACCCACGCGCCCAATCGGATGGAAAGCATTAAAGCCTTCGAGAGCTTCATCTACTTCAGCCGGATCAATAAAAGACTCATAAATAGGCGTTTTCACCACAGCAGGAGAAACAGCATTCACTCTAACACCTTGATCAGCTAATTCCATTGCCATGTGTTGCGTTAAAGCATGCAGCCCTGCTTTCGCCATCGAGTAAGCTGATGAAGGCGTCGCTTTAATAGCTTGCTTAGCCCACATTGACCCCACATTTACAATACTTCCGCCACCGACATCCCCTCTAGACATATTCTTCGCCACTGCTTGAGAAAGTTGGAATATCGCCTTGTTTAAGCCCATATAAATTTCATAGTCGTCAAGTGTATGTTCAACAAATGGTTTTGGACTAAAATAGCCAGCTGCATTCACCAGATAACTGACTTTCGTGTTTTTATCATTAATAAATTCCAATAAGGTCTGAATACCTTCTGGGCTGTAGAGATCTGCTTTAATCGAAGATGCTTTGCCTATCGAGTTCAATTCATTTATTGCCTTCTCAAGCTTAACTTGGTTTCGACCTACAATAACTACTTCAATACCTTGTGCCGCTAAAAGCTTTGCACTTTCTAGCCCCATTCCACTTGAACCACCAACAATTAACGCAATACCTGTATGATTAAAACTCATTTTCATTCTCCAACATTTGTTTACTGAATTTGTTTTCTTCGATTTGCTGTAATAATCTTATGCATTCGCGTGGCCTAAAAAAAGTAGGCACAATTTAGTTAGCTAGGTACAAAGCGGTACATCTTTATGAAATCATTAGAAAATAAAATTTCAAGAAAATCTTCACCAGAAAAGTCGGCACGCATGGTTGAAACAATTTATGGCTGCAAATGGTCGCTAACGGTCTACCAATTATTAGACCAAGGCATTAATCGCCCGGGTGAAATGGTCAGAAACGTTGAAGGTTTAAGTACTAAAGTACTGAATGCATGCTTAAAGAAGAATACCGATTTTGGTATTGTTGAACGTACAGCTTTTAATGAAATTCCGCCCCGAGTTGAGTACACAGTCACCCCATTTGGCACTAAGTTTATTCGAATATTAGATGAACTTGAGAAGCTTCAAGATGAGATCAATGAGGACTTTTAAAAATACCATCTAAAGCAGACTGTTAAGCTAAGCGACTCTTATTCAAGTCATCCGCTGAGATATTCATCCAATAATTATCCAAGCGCCCCCTATTAAACACCCGTCATTATTTTCATGCTTACATGGCATTTTTGGTAGGTAGTTTACCCTGTTACTACGCCGCCGAAGCAGCAAGGTAATTCGTTCGTTAAAAAACCTTTAATAACAAAATAAGTTCCGCTATTAACAATGACTATTCAAGGTTAAGTCATGCCTAATACAGATATTGATTAAGCACTCATTAAACGCATTCAAAGAGAGGAGATCAAAGAAAGCAACTTAGAGAATACCCCCTCTCAGTAAGTTGGAAATTCTAATATGGAAGTTAACTGCAAAAAATAATACAGACATCTACGACTTAAAAAATAAGGTGAATCGATATGTTTAAGCGATCTTCTAAACCAAAAATAATTCAACAACACACGAGTTCAAATAACCCTAATTTACCCATCTATCAGCGCAAGCAAGCAAATTGGGTTGCTGAATTTCCAGATGAGCCGATTCATATCGTCGATCACCATGAGCAAAGCCAACTTTCTAGCCTTCGAGATAAGCTGAAGCTAAAGCGCAGGTCTATTCAGCGTCAATCCACTTCAGAAAATGGAATTGGCATTTTCTCGGATACATTACTCTATTCTGATTTTATTCGGTCATCACTCCAAATTCTAGAAATCGATATTAAGCATTTTGGCCACCCAAACACTTTTCAGCCAAAAGCTTATCCACTATATGACAACATTTCAGCTTGGATCATTTTTTTATCGGACGGCAGCGACTATCATTTTCTCGATCGTTTTTTAGAGCGCTATGTCGATAAACCCACACTGTTTTTGTGCGCACAAACAAACAGGGTAAAAACATCGGGAAAAATAAATCAATTTGTTGCAGAAACGGGCTTATTTAGTCGTCCCAGCGGGTTTATGCCTAAAAACGACATGGAAATGGCATAAGTCGTAGGCATACTCATTTAAGGCAGATTAAAAAATTAGGTTACATATGTGATGAAATCGTGCGCATATAACAAAAATAAATATGATTTATAGCCCGCTTAGATAACATTCAACGCCTAGAAAGAAGAGTCTCAAATTCGCACTTGGTTGCCTCTGCAATGCTTATGGAAATATATTGTATATCCTGATGGAAAAATGACTCGAAGGTCCGAAAACCAGCCCTGGGTCTAGATACAATAATTAGCTAAACCCTGAAGATGCCCCTATGGCACCGATTGAATTACTTCTATAAATTTTTCTCTCCTAAATATTTTTTGTAAATCTTTTGCAAACTGCCATCTGCTTTCATACGTTTTATAATTTTATCATACTGTTGGATTAGTGAATCTATATTTGGGTAGGTTGATTTTCTAACGAATGCGTTGTAATAGGGTTTTGTCTTTAAAGGTTTCGGTAAGTAAGCAATATCATTGAAATAGCCTTTTTGCTTTGCCTCAAAAAGCGCAACAACTGTGTTCAAGGGAACCACATCTATATGCTTTTTGAGAAGTTTTTTCATCTGCAAACTATTATTTGTCAAAATACTTAATTCCAACCCTGCATTCCAAAATTCTGGGGTATAGGACCAGTCTTGAGTGGCCCCGACTACGAGTCCTTTTAAGTCTGCTAAGGTGTTATATTTGATCTTATCTTTATCCCCCTTCCTGATAAAAAAATTCCACATTAAGTCTTTATAGGATTCTTTGGGGTAGAGCAAATAGGCTAGTCTAGCCTTTTTCTTGGAAAAACTGAGTACCATATCTGTTTTTCCCAATTTAGCCTCATTAATAATTCGAGAGCCTGATTTAATCAAATCAATATGATAGTCCACATTCATTTCACTCATGACAGTAGCAATAATATCAATATCGATCCCTTTTACATTGGTTTGATCTTGCATTCTATAGGCTATTTCAGGTGTACCTAATATCGAGAAAACTCTTGCATTAGCTGGGGTTTTGGCGAGAATAAATAAGAAAATAAATATATAAACTTTTGATAGATTCATCACATTCTCGCATTAAAAATAGCGTGTCCAAATTGTGTGCCGTAAAATAAACAGCCTTTTCAAATTAGCTACTATCTATTTGTAGGAATTTAGCTTAACTGAGCGTTAAATTTATCGTTGTAATGAATTCCGAGTAATAATATTGATACTAACTTTACCTAAGTAGTACAAAGTGTAGTGGGTAACGCGACACTTTGTACTACTTAAAATAAGGTCGAATATATTTTGCCTTTGGATGAAGAAAAAAACTTACATTATATATATGAAACGTTGATATACCAGTAGGTATATTTTGGCCATCAAGACCTCAAAATTTAATGATTGTATTGGCATCAATAAGGTTACCCTAATAATGTCAAAACCGAGCACTTTAAATGAATTCAAGCGCCTTATTTGTGGCAGGTCAAGTCACTTGGTCCATTGATCAATCGGTCTAGAATTTGACACTTTTTAGGCATAGCTACCAACTAAGAAAAGGTATCGCTTTTGTTGCGGCGACTGAGCTTTACCTGTGGAAATTGCTTAGACGAGATCTGAATTATGATCTGAGTCAAACTCATCAAACATTTAAGCCGCTCGTTAGCGGTTTAATTAGTAATGAGCATAACAAAAATTAGTCTTAGTCTTTAGATATACCTTAGCTTCTTAAATACTACGACTATTGCCCTGGATTAGTCACAAATTGATTCGGTTTTTGGTTAATCACGTAATCTAAAAACACTTCACGATATTTTTTATTTTTGCCATACCAGCGCTCAACAGTGGCGAGCTGCTCCATGAGCATGTCATTAGTAATAATTTTATTGATGTCTGCCATTACCTTTTTACCAAATGGTGTTTTTGAGCAATGCGAATGTAGACTTGAATACGTTGAAATTTCTTTTATATTATAAAACTGATAGTTATTCGGAATTCCTCTTAATTCAGCATCATAAATAGCTTGCGCAGAGAAGGCGAAAAAATAGTCCAAGCGGTTTCGATCCAGCATGGCGAGATTAAATTCGACCTCGCCTCTTGAAGAAAAGTAGATATTTTCTTTGCCGCGGTATTGTTCAAGCAAGTCATTCACCTTTTTGGAATAACTCATTTCTTCCAAATACCCCAAGGTAAGGTTCGGTTTTTTGAGGAGCTTCGCTAAAGATAAGGTCTCACCCGACTTTCCAAACAAATGCTGCTTAGATTTTAAGGTCAGGATTCCCGTCGCAGGAGCTAATGAAACCGCTCGGCTGTGCTCTCGATAATCTTTGCTCCCTGGGACAATCCAAGCCCATGCGACACACACATTTTCCTCACGTATTAAAAGATAATATCGTCTAGCGTTAGCAACAATATTTTCATGGTGATATTGAGGTAATTTATCTTGTAAGCCTTTATTAAAAGAGTCACCTAAGCCCTGCCCGACAAATGGCCCCTTAGTCAAAAAGTTAGGTGATTGCTCCCAGGTCAACCAGCGTATCGTTGGTTTTTCTTGCGCAAAGACAGAAACTGAAAAGAAAACCAATACCAAATAAAGGCTCGTTAGTACGAATCGCAATCGATACATCCTATTCAAGGTTTACACACAAGATAAACGCATAATATGAACACATATTAGTTCAAACGAATAGGCGTGCCAATAGACACAAATATTAATAAGTAAAGCATGCTCTGAATGACACTAACTAGTGCAATTTTATAGGGTGTGCTTGCGCACCAATGATGCTTTACATCAAATTCTCGGTGCTAGTTTTTAAATAGCTTAGTTTATGGCGCCCACTTGCTAGTCGCGACAAGACAAAAATTTCCTAAATAGTAAGTTTGTAAAACTAACGCGATTCCCAACAGTGCTTATACAATCAGCCATGTTGGGATTCACTTCGTTCATCAACAGCCTACAAAAAAACACTTCAACCTGAAATACGTAAAATAGACACTTCGCTGTATTTAGGCTTTGCCTGACTTAAATGCCTGAAGCGCTTCGCCCATCTTTTGATGTACCATATTCACAGCTTTTAAAGGACGAATCATCACTTTAAAATCGGTAATTTTATTTTCATCATTCCAATAAATCATATCAACGCCATTAACAAAAATGCCGTCCATTTCTGTTTCAAACTCCAGCATCGCAAAGCCTTCATCATAAACTTCACGTACATATTTGAACTTATCATTACCAATCGTCATTGCTGCACCCGCTAGGTACATTTTGGTGATTGCTTTTCCTTCTTGTACTGTATGCACAACAGGCGAATGCATACGCGCATCGTCTGCAAGAATCTCATCTAATATGTTGATATTTTTCGTCTCGACAAGCTCATGCCATTTTTCAATTACACTTGGGATCACGTGACAACCTCTTAAAGTAAGTATTTGGGCGTATATTTTTAACATGATGCGAGATGCTAGGGAATAGTATCATAGCCTTTTGGACTATTTTATGGCCGATTTCTTATAATGGTCTTCCCCCTCTTTAATTTCACGTTATAAAAATGTAACCTCGCAGGCATTAAAAAATACAGGATGTAATCACTTGCAAAGGAGGTGTATATGTTGAGTGAAGCAGCAGTCGAAAAATTAGATAGTGGCATCATCAGAGTTATTTACCCCAAAAAAGGGCATATTACATTAGATATGTTTCACAACATTTATATTCAGATTGGTAATTTAGCGAGTGAACCTGTACCGATTATGATTATAGGTCAACGCGTACATTATGTGGAGTACGGCGCTTTAGAGTTAACCACTACGCCAGAAGTGGCGGCCATGGTCTCAGCTCAAGCCATTGTGACGAAAACACGCTTAGAATGTTTACTCGGGAAACTATATCTTAAAACCCACCGTACAAAATACCCGTCTCGTTGCTTTTTATCTGAAGATGAAGCCCTACATTGGCTGTTAAACAACACATAGGCGAATACGACAAAAATTCTTGCCATCATTTATAGTATGGTTTTTAGACTATACTCAAATATCTAGAAGTAATTGCTGTGACTGAATTCTAATAATCAGGTCCTGACATGGCTATAACAAAACGCCTCACAATAATATGCTTCATCACATTTCTTAGTGCATATTGTAATGCTCAGCAATGCCAACAAATCCAAATCAATGGTGGTGCAAGCTGGTTTCCTTTTTTTTACCAAGGTAGTGATCAAGAATTCGGTATCATCGGCGATATCGTTATTGAAGCTTCAAAAAGACAGGGTATTCAACCTGTCATCATTGACCCAACTCCCTGGAAGCGTACGCTTCTAATGTTAAAGCATGGAAGTATTGATGTTATCGCAGGCGCAATAAAAACCCAAGAAAGAGCCCGTGAATTCCAATTTTCAGATACATTAATCACCACTCAATTGAAGATAATCGTTAGGAAAGATAAAAAGTTTGCATTCAAGTCCATAAAAGATTTGAAAGGGCGTGAAGGGCTCAAAATTCGCGGCCATAGTTTAGGTACTGTTCATGATAACTATGCGCAGAGAAATTTAATTATCAAAGAGGTGCATGATATCTCTTCGATCTTAAAAATGCTGATGGCCCATAGAGCAGATTATGGTATTTACGAGGTTCATGGCGCGATACATAACATCAAACGCTCAAATCTTGGAAACCAGCTCACCCTTCTTGCACACCCACTGAGTGAGGAGCCTTTATTCGTCGCATTTTCAAAAAAATCTGAGTGCTCAGGTACCGCGAACAGTTTCTTCAATACATTTAATGACATGAAGAGCGATGGATCAATTCAACGAATACAGGAACATTATCTTCTGGTATCGAACACTGCAGCAGGTATTGAAAATGAATAACCCCATAGAGTTCGTTGTTGTTTGTGCTGGATGCCTTTTCTTATCAGCTTGGGTAAATATTTCACTCGCCGATGAGCGATTTGATGGTCGTTTAGAGCAACTCAGTAGTACCACATCTATTAGTGCATCTAAGCACGAAGAAGACCTATTTGATACGCCTATCTCTATGAGTGTCATTACTGGTGAGCAAATTAAAATGGCTGGCGCACTCAGTATTCCTGAAGCACTCAAATTAGTCCCAGGCGTTTTAGTTAGAGAGCTGTCTAATGGTTTATATGAAGTACATATTCGAGGATTTGAAAATGTGCCGCAGTTTGAGGATACAACAAGTTTGGGTAACCAATCTTCACTCATTATGATTGATAACCGCCCAGTCTATAGCTACTTTAATGGCGGTACTTTTTGGGAAAATCTACCCATCGGTATCGATGACATTGCTCAAATTGAAGTGATACGTGGCGCCAGTAGCGCACTTTATGGTGCAAATGCGATGACAGGTGTGATCCATATCATTACTAAGCGGCCTTCAGGTCAACAAGGCGGAGAAGTAAACCTCAGTGTGGGAAGTAGCAAAACCAACGTTGCTCATGTATCAACCTACACTTCCCTAGGTGAGCATAAGCTACGTTTTAGCGGTTTATATGACCAACGCAACCGGTACCAATCTACTTATTATAGCTATTCAAAAAAACAATATGTGGAATTAGATGAAATCAATGCCGAGCGGAATACCCCTTTTGTTATTCAGGACCCTAAAGAAGCAAAGGATCAAACCGCTTTTCAAGTAAGTCTAAATAACGATCCACGATCAGAAGTCGCCTATGATATCAGTTTGAGTCACCAAGAAACCA
>Ga0209184_1001033_pt1 | contig 21356 bp, 19 predicted proteins | sample EN8Hudsemesocosm_2_FD_184627 | JGI IMG/M metagenome (GOLD analysis project Ga0209184, IMG submission 184627) | Methane-oxidizing microbial communities from mesocosms in the Hudson Canyon - EN8C Hudson Canyon (SPAdes) (version 2) | ecosystem: Environmental > Aquatic > Marine > Cold seeps | place... | reverse complement strand
GACTGCATCTAGTTTAAATTCTTTGGAATACTTCTTTTTACGTGTCATTTCATTTTCTCCAGTTAAGAATATTATCTCTTATCTGGGGTAAGTGAATCAATTAAACCACGTCACTCCATGTGATCCAGATATTAATGATACCTTTAATATTACCACAACAACCTTGGGTGGTGAATTGAAGCCACAAACAGCGACTAACTTTAACTTAGGCATTGTTTTAACTGACGATGAATCCTTTACAGTTTCTGCCGATTACTGGAACTATGATTACGAAGACTTAATCGGTCCAGGCCAATCAGCAGCTTCAATTCTAGCTGATGAATGTAGTGCTGGTGCTTATAACCCAGATGAACGTGTAACTCGTGATGCAACAGGTCAAGCTACTTCTATTGTTAACGCCTTTACTAATCTTGGTGGTGTAACTGCTGATGGTGTTGATTTAACTGCTAACTACGGAATCGATGACGTATTAGGTGGAGAATTAGTACTTAATACTAGTATTACTTATATTAATACCTATGATATCGATAGCGGTGACGGAAGCGCCAAATTTAATGGTGCTAACAATCGAAACTCATCATTTGGTCAATTAGGCTCGGTTCCTGATACTCGTGTGAATTTAGGTTTTGATTGGAATAGTGATCAGCACAGCTTTAGCTTTTATGTTCGTCATATAGGTGGATATGAAGATCGTACACCGAATAACGATTATGATCCGATTGATTCATTTACTGTGTTTGATACCAATTATTCATACAATATGAACGGTGTTCTTGGTGATGGAATAACAAACCTATCTATCGGGATAAATAATATTACGGATGAAGAACCACCAGCGATAGATCGTAACAGTGCTAATGGACGTAGGGCATTTGATAGCTTAGTACATGATCCTAGAGGAAGAGTTGTATATGCAAGATTCAAGCATAGCTTTTAGTTAAGTCATTTATATAACAACCTTAATTCGCTTTTAAAATAATTTACTGTTTTAAAAGCGTTTTTGTTATATATGGTTAGAACAATTTCTAGCTAGCAATGGGGACTTTTGCGACATCGAATTTATATACTAATAGTTGTTATTCTTGTTTGTAAATACTTCAATAAAAACAATATGTTAAGGTGTTTTGTTGAGTTGGCTTATTTGTCATCTTAATTATTTAAACCAAACTTTTCCACCAATTATTTTATAAGCTGGAGTGCCTTTGATAATAGCTTCTCGGGCAAATGTTTTCTCGCAATTAGGGCAAGTACATGGGGTAGCAGTAAAGTCTTGACTGATACGCTCCTTAAAACATTTAATCAATGCGCCTTTACCACCTTTTCTATATTTAAAAAGTTGTGTTTTGCAATTGCTGCAAAATATATCGACAGTCTTGGTTGGGCCTTTCTTATTGGGTTTTGCCATAATTACATATTGTTAGAACACACTCATTCATTTAAGGGTTTCGCTACAGCCAGCTAACGTTAAAAATAAACCATAGAAGAAAAGCACAAGCTGACAATACCACCAACCGAGGCATATATTTAATAATGAATATTTCTTCGTGTTTATTTTTTCTGGCTACATGCTCCATAATGCCCTTTCGTATCGGTAAATGTCCATAACATCAAGTATGGTTCTTTGCAAAATCAACTACTGTGATATAGATACTTTTGTTTTTTATAAGGGTAAAGTATTCTAATATAGCTCCTTATTATAAAAAAACTTAAATTTAATAAGCTAATGGAAAATGAAAAATGCGTTTAATTTACACTGTTCTTGTTTTTGTTATCATTTTTATGTCAGCCACTGAAGCTGAGGAAGTAAAAAGTAATAAGAAAGTATTTCAAGAACAAACATGGGGAATAGGTGTATTAGTTCGCAATGCAGAAATTCCATTCAATACAGAAGCAGATAATGTCACTAGCTTCGTCCCTATGATGTTTTATCAGGGAGAAACCTTTTTTATTCGAGGCATTGAAGGCGGAGCGCATTTATATCAACAAAGTGACTGGCAAGTAAATGCGATGGCACGAATGCGATTCTTTGATATACCTGCTGAATTTCAAAATGCAGTACAAGGAGATACCCTTGATTTAGGTATCCAATGGCGAAAAACAACAGAAAAAAACAGCTTTATTGATCTTGAACTATTTAGTGATCTTGAAGGAAATCCTTATGGCAATGTGAGTAAAAGTTGGTATTTTCAACACAATAGTTGGGAATTCATGCCTAAAGTCAGTGCTCGTTATAAGAGCGCTAGTTTTAACAGTCGTTATTTTGCTTTAGAGCATTTGACTGACCAAAGAATAGGCGCCGGTTTTGACGTCAATGCTAATATTGAGGCCCGTTATCATGTGGCCAGTAACTTTTATTTACTGGGCTCAGTGGGCGCAACCGTTTTAGACAGTAATGCTTATGAAGCTGACATTGTTGACCGACGTTGGCAAAGTGAAGCTTATCTTGGTTTTGCTTTTTTTAACGATATCACTAAAGCAAAAAACACTGACTTGAAAAACCATGGTTACCTACGCGTTGCTCATGGTTGGGCAACCCCTTCAAATATGGGCGATATTTTTAGGGGGGATACAGTAAAGGATGAATACAATAATCAGCTTACTTCACTATTTTATGGACTACCGTTAACCGACGAGTTATTTTCACTCCCCCTTGATATATATTTAACTACTGGTTTTGTTTGGCATAGGGAGTCTGAAGTACAAGATTCTGAACAAGAGTATGTACTAGCAATAAAAGCCTATTACACAATACCTTGGCCTGTGCGTTGGCGTATAGGGGTCGCAGAAGGTTTATCTTATGTTTCTGATGTAACTTATATTGAAAGAACTGAAATGGAAGAAAAAGGCTATCGTCCAAGCGAGTTAATGAATTACATAGACGTTAGTTTCGATATTAATTTAGGTGATATTTTTAATATAAACGCCTTAAACGAAACTTGGCTCGGTTACAGTCTTCATCATCGTTCCTCTATTTTTGAGTCAGCATCCCAGTTTGGGCGTATTAAGGGGGGTAGTAATTATAATACTGTTTATTTACAGTTTGATTTTTAATTGAGCTCTATACTCATGATACTTCAAAATGTCTGTTTCAGGACAGTTGAGCGATTCATGGTCAAGGCGCTTGTTTTTATTAATGGTTGTTCCCTTAAAAAATAGGCAACGACGAGTATGATTTGCTCAGGCGTCCCCAAAGGGCGAGTTTAAAAGGCTTATATGCGGCGTTATTGATTTCGACAAGGATGCTACATGGATGTAGCTTATTAGAGAATGCAGGAGCATATTCTCCAGAACAACCATTCTCTTCAATCAATGCCTTGCCTTTAAGCCTTTTAACTCTCGCTGAAACGAGCATTTAGAGGTAACATGAGTATACTAAATATGATGGAACAATTACCTATTTCAATTGATGTGAGTGATGACTTAACGCAATTATTTGCAAAAATCACATCAGTTTGTAACAAGCTTGAGGCTCAGTTTAATTTTCAAACCATGACCGCTAATTGGTATGGTGATGAAGATAATATTTTATTTGTACGTTTGTGCATAGAAACTCCACAAAGTTTTGAAGAGCAGAAAAAAAATCAATCACAAACTAAAATACAAAATCATTCCGATGACGCTTTTAGTTATTATGCTATTAATCATGAAGAAGAGAATGTGCAAAAACAAACGTTAGTTTGCCATATTGCTATAACCATTACTGAGTTAGCAATGTTAAATAAGCAGAGCAAGTTATTAACAGGGCTTTTGCATGTTAAAATGCAAAAAGTGCTCAACATAATTGCTAAGCTGCTTAAATTAACGGCTATATAGTCTCTAATTTTTTACAATTATTATGTCAATAAGTCGCGCTCGCCTCGATCGTTTTATCAGTGAAAAATGCCAACTCAACCGAAAGAAAGTGCGCCTATTGTTGGCACAAAAACGGGTAATGGTTGATGGCGTTATTGCTACAGATATCGATCAACCGATTAATAAGTTTTCACATATATCATTAGACAATCAAATCATTCAGGATCATCAAGCGTTATATATTATGTTGAACAAGCCTGTGGGTGTTGTGTGTGCTACAAAAGATGAACAGCACAAAACGGTGATTGATTTACTCGATGAATCATTAACGGATGATGAAAAATCAAGTTTACATATAGTAGGACGTTTAGATTTAAATACGTCAGGATTAGTTTTATTAACCAATGACAGTCGTTGGTCTGAGCAGTTAACATCGCCCAAAAGCAAAGAGCCTAAACTTTACCAGGTAACTTTACAAAACTCATTAAGCGATGAGTATATTCAAGCGTTTTTAGAAGGTATGTACTTTGCTTTTGAGAATATCACCACGAAACCAGTCGTCTTAACTATCATTTCTCAATACCAAGCAGAAGTTATTTTAACCGAAGGTCGTTATCATCAAATAAAAAGAATGTTTGGTCGTTTCAATAATCCCGTAATCGCTTTACATAGAACATCAATAGGAAGTTATGTTCTAGATAAAAATTTAAAGGTAGGTGAACATAAGTTCTTAGATTTACGCTAGCTTTTAATTGGTTTGAGTGTAATTAACTATCAGGAGTAACATAGTTACTCAAATTGAAATAGGAAAGGGCATCGGTTGAGTGTAAACGGATTTTAGCTGTCTTCAAGTTTATGAACAAAATATAACGATTTTCAAGACTTTGTTATATAATGAAATTAACATTCAGATTTTTAAAGTAATTAAATGATCAATAATATGAAACCATCTGTTATTTCAGCTATTTGTCTCGCTCTTGTGTTAGTGGGCTGCTCTAGTAATGATGATGCTTGTGAAGACATAACTTTGGCCTCAGAACAAATTCAGCAGTGCCAAGCTTTACATCGTCAAATCATTAATGCGAAAGGTCAGCCTTTAATTCGTACTGAACTTGAACGAAGATACCAACAAGATTGCATTGATATCCGCTATTATCGTGATGAAAAGCAACAGGCTATTTGTGGTAACAAACATAAAGCGGAAGAAATTAAAGACAGTATGAATAGAGAAGTTAGTAGCAATTAATATCTTCCATCATAAATCCACTTTAGTTTGTTAAAGTGGATTTTTTTTTAATAAAAGTTCATTATGTTTATCTAAAAAAATTTTCTGTAGTTAGAGCACTGGGTAATAGTTGAGATGGTAATCTTTTATTTATGATTAATGTACATTCTAAAAAACGCGGGGTTACTGTTACACAGAGTAATGCCGATGAAGTGCATAGCCAAGATAAATCAGCTGATAATGTAACTGAAACAACAGCGGTTGAATTGCAAAAGCTTGAAAAACAATATCAAGACTTGCAGTTACGCTATAGTGCCTTGTTTAACTTAAATCGATTATCTCAAGAATGTGACGATTTAAATGATTTTTATCCTCAGGTTCATAGAACAATTGCCTCATTAATGACTGCTGAAAATTTTTTTATTGTTACTTATGATCAAACTTTTTCCACCATGGAATTTGTTTACTATATAGATGAAAAAGATAAAAAGCCTACAGGAATTATAGACTATAACGAGTTTTTAGGCTCTTTTACCCACTTAGTTATCGAATCTTTACAGCCCTTGCTTGTAACGCCAGCTTTAGAGAAGCAATTGCAAGAAAATGGCAAAATAAAACTATATGGAACGACAGGAACTGATTGGTTAGGTGTTCCATTATTACATAACGGTTTAGCCATAGGCGTGATGGTAGTACAAAGCTATAGCGAAAAAACTCGTTATACAGAGCAAGATCTAAATATGCTCACTTTTGCAGCTCAGCATGTGGTTGGCGCTATGATACGTTTGCAAGACAAAGAACGTTTAACCAGTGCAGTTAATGCTCGTACGCAAGAATTAATGGCACAAATTCGAGAACGAGAAAAATCTGAATTACTACAAGAGTCCTTATATCGTATTTCAGAGTTAGCGAATGATGCTAGCTTTGATATCAATGTTTTTTATTCGAAAGTACATAATATTGTTGGTCAGTTAATTAACGCAACAAACTTTTTTATTGCTAAATATGATCAAGAAAGTGACACAATAGAATATGTTTATGTTGTTGATGAAGAGTCAGAACACCCACAAAAATACTTCCAGACAAGAAAGCTTTCAGATCATTATTCTGAGCTAGTTATTAGCCAACAAAAAACTGTTTTGCTGACTAAGCAAGATATGAAAGTTTTATTTGAAACAGGGAAAACTCGAGAGCCTACTGCTGGTGAGCATTCTTGGTTAGGTGTCCCCCTATTGTACTCAGGTAAATTGTTAGGGGTTATGGTCATACAAAGTTATACCTCACATACTACCTATACTCAACAAGATGCTGAATTACTTAACTTCGTTTCTAATCATGTTTCTTCTGCAATTAAGCGCCGAGAAACGTCTGAAATTAAAAGACAAAATCATGAGTTGTTAGAACAACAGGTTAAGTTTAGAACGTTAGCCTTAGAAGAAGAAATTGTTCAGCGTAAGCAAGCAGAAAAAAGGTTAAAACACACCGCCTCTCATGATAGTTTGACAGGGTTGCCCAATAGGGCGGTATTTCTTGACTTATTAAAACACGCTATTGCCTGTAATAAGCGTAAACCTGATTTAGCTTTTGCCATTTTATTTTTAGATTTAGATCGCTTTAAAGTGGTAAATGACAGTTTGGGCCATCATGCTGGTGACACACTATTAAAACTGATAGCGTGTGAACTTTCTGCAATTGTGCGTAGTAAAGACACTGTTGCTAGGTTCGGCGGAGATGAGTTTGTTATTCTAATAGAAGATCTTGAATCAAATAATGAAGCCTTCGAAATTGCGCAGCGAATAACTGAGTTTCTAAAAGAGCCATTTATTATTAATAATCAATTGGTTTTTACTGGCACAAGTATTGGTATTTTGTTCAGCGACAAGCGATATAATAATGCTGATACCATGTTAAGAGATGCTGATACCGCAATGTATCATGCAAAAGACAGTGGCAAAGGACGTTATGAAGTATTCGATGCTAGTATGCACCAAAGAGTGCAAAATGCATTGTCGCTTGAAGCAGATATAAGAGAAGCGATTGAATGGGAAGAGTTTATTCCTTATTACCAACCTATTATTAGGTTAGAAAATGAAGAAATAAGAGGCTTTGAAGCCTTGGCTCGTTGGCAAAGTAATAAGCGAGGTTTTGTTTTCCCAAATGACTTTATTCCTTTAGCTGAAGAAACAAATTTAGTACAGGCCATCGATTTACAAATCTTAAAAAAGTCTTGTCAGCAGTTAAAATCATGGCAAGAAACGTTATCGTGTCATGATCTATACGTTAGCTGTAATTTATTTTGTAATCAGTTTTTTAGTGCGACTTTACCTGATGATATTGAACGTATCTTAATCGAGACGGGCTTAAAGCCAGAACACTTAAGAGTAGAATTAACAGAGCGTGCTCTTTTAGAAAATACTGAAATAGTATTATCGAATATGAAAGCGTTAAAACGGTTAGGAGTGAAAATTTTACTTGATGATTTTGGTACGGGTTATTCTAGTTTAAGCTATCTACATCGCTTTCCAATTGATGTTTTAAAAATTGATCGTTCTTTTATTAATAATGTTCACGAGCACAAAAACAATAGAGCTATTATCAAAACAATTGTTGATTTAGCGACAAACCTTCGTATGGCAACAGTAGGTGAAGGTATTGAAAATATTGAAGATGCTCAACTTTTACAAAAAATGGATTGTTCATATGGTCAAGGCTTTTATTACGCAAAACCTATGCCGGCAAGTGAAATGGAGCAATATATTATCAAGAGTTTGGCTAAAGGTTAGTTGTTAAATTAGTTGCCAAATTCTGCAATAGTTATACTTGTTTCAATGCTTTTTCCTTGGCGGTACAGTTTAAATGTCAAAGCCGTATTTGGTCTTGTTTCTGCCACTATATCTAATGCTTGTGTAATACTATGAATAGGTTGATCAGATATTTGGTAAATAACATCCCCGGCTTGAATTTTCCCTGCTTGTGCGGGGCTATTAGGACTTACTGAGTCAACCACAAAACCTTTTGCATCAGTTAAATACTGAGTTGCCGAAATGCCTAACCAACCACGAACTACACGACCATTCTCAATTATTTGTTGCATGATTTTATCGGCTAATTGATAGGGAACAGCAAAGAAAATCCCTTGAATATTCAGTTGCGGATTTGATTCTGTAAATTGGCGAGAGTTAATCCCTACTAGAACGCCGTTGCTGTTAATTAGCGCACCGCCAGAATTGCCATTATTAATCGCGGCATCCATTTGTAAAAAGTTTAAGTAGCTTGTGTTACTTAAGCCACTCCGTCCTGTGGCACTAATAATACCTTGGGTGACGGTTTGTCCTAAATTTAGTGGGTTTCCTATGGCTAAAACAATATCTCCTACCAAAGATTGTAGATTGTTTTTTTGTGGAATGGTTGGCAAGTTGCTTGAGTTAACTTTTAGAACTGCTAAGTCTGTGACCTGATCGAAGCCAATTAACTGAGCGGGGAAATGCTGACCACTTTGCAAAATCACATGAATTAAATCGGCATTTTGAATAACATGCAAGTTTGTCAAAATGTAGCCGTTGCTGTCCATTATAACGCCAGAGCCTAGTGTGGTTGTTTTTCGTGCTTCTCTACCATAGCCGGGGTTTGACATAATATCTTCAGAATAAATATTTACCACAGCAGGGCTAGCCACACTAACGGCTTTAGCAAAGGAAAGCGGAGGCGTTACCTTATTTTCAGCGCTGAGTAATTGTTTTATTAAAGTATGCTCATTTAAATTTGGCATTAATAATAGCAAAGCAACTGCAAACAATACGCCATAACTAATTGAATTTATAATGTACTTAAATGCAGACTTTAATTTCAAAGGGGTTCCCTGTGCGATAATAAACAGTGAGATATAATGATTTTTGTTATACGCTTGAGTTTAACACAAAATACTGGGCTAATAGGCCAGATGTGAAAATAAAAAAGGCTAGTTTTCACTAGCCTTATTAAATATCTATTGTTGGTTTATCGAATCATTAAATACTGTGAGTAATTATCACGAATGATATTCAATGCAAAAACTCCTTTCCTATCTTTTAAATAACTTCGTAAGTCAGCTACATTGTTTATTCGAGTGCGATTTATTGCGGTAATCAAATCACCTGATTGTAAACCGACTAACTCTGCTGGGGAGTCTTCCTCAATATCACTGACAATCACTCCGTTATTATTGCTATTGTTTTCTAACTTTGCACCTTCAAACATTCGATGAATACTGGCGGCAGCGACATTATTGGCTGGTGATTGTTTTAGCTTAACAGTAAACTCTTCCTCACTGCCATTGCGTACAATGGTTAATTTAACCTCTTTACCAGCACCTATTGAACCTATTTTTCCGCGTAATTCGTTAAAGGTTTTTATAGATTTACCATTCACTTTAGTTATTACATCGCCAGGTTTTATACCCGCTTCATCGGCAGCAGAGTCCGGCATTACTTGCTCAATGAAACCACCTTGATTAGTCTCTAATTCCATCGCTTTTGAAATTTCACTGTTAACGCTTCGACCTGAAACACCCAACACGCCTCGATGAACTTCACCAAACTCAATGATTTGTTTGGCTAAATTGTTCATCATGTTGCTAGGGATGGCAAAGCCAATACCAATATTACCGCCATTAGGTCCTAAAATAGCGGTGTTAATACCAATTAACTCACCACGTAAGTTCACTAAGGCACCACCAGAATTACCGCTGTTAATGGCAGCATCTGTTTGAATAAAATCTTCATAGTCTTCAATATTCAATCCGCTACGCCCTAAAGCACTAACAATGCCTGAAGTAACCGTTTGACCCAAACCAAAAGGACTGCCTATAGCGATAGCAAAATCACCAACACGTAATTTATCTGAATCAGCTATTTTCATTGCTGTCAGATTGTCAGCATCAATTTGCAATAAGGCAATATCACTATCGGCATCGGAGCCTATTTTTTTTGCTTCAATTTGACGACCATCTTTTAACGTTATTAGAATTTCATCAGCTTTTTCAACGACATGGTTGTTGGTAACAATATAACCTTCTTTAGCATCAATAATAACGCCTGAACCTAAGCCGCGAAAAGGGCGTTGTTGTGCTGGGTTTTGGTTTTGATTTGGGTTACCAAAAAATCGAAAAATATTCGGAGCACTTTGTTTTACTTCATGCGTGCCTTTTACAGCAATACTTACCACTGCAGGGGTAGATTTCTCTAGCATGGGAGCAAGGCTTGGCATTGTTTGGCCATCAACGCTGCTTGGCCAGACAGAGAAGGCGTGTGCATTAAGCGAAATGAAAGAACTGGAAAGTAATGCTGCGCCAAGAACTGCGGATAATGAAATGATAGATAACTTTTTCATATGGAAGAATTCTCCTAAAATTTAATTTTAAACGGACATACCTCCAAATAGACTTAGTGAAGCTTTTTTAGTTCACAAATGCCCTTTGGGCATTTGTAACACTATATTTCAGCTCCATAACTGAAATCAGAAATAGCTTAACTAGCTTTAGAAGTGTCTTGCTGTTTTTGATCGATAAACAAACCGCTTGCTTCACCAGAATAGTCTAATGGTGCTTCTGTGTTCGACTCAACTTGTTTAGCAGTACGTTTTGGATGTCTCAAACCTGCTGTTTGCGCTAACTGGTCTTGAGTTTCTTGCGAGAAAAAAGGCATGCCGTCAACATCATTAGTGGTTACTCGTTGCAACAACTGAGTGCTTTCTTCCATTTGTTTCATTGCTGTTTGGCAAGTATTGTTCATTTGGTCTAATAAACTTGCAGAACTTTCAAGATGATCTGCAACATCTAATTTATATTGGGATAAGGCCGCTTCACTCTTACTCACTTGTTCAGACAATTTACGTTGCTCTTGATTCGAAGTAGACAAAAAGTGATTGGCAAAAAAACCAACAATGGCGCCAACTACAAAAACTATTAATGCGCTTACTACTGTCATAGGGTTACCTTAAAAATGGATAGAAAATAAAATTTGTGATTAATTAACTCTGTTATAGTTTACAATATTATATGTTCCTTTTTCAAATTACTAATGACAAATTCAACACGGTTCATGCATGATTAAACTCTCTCCTATTGATAAGTATAAACAAGATTTAACAAAAGATGACTTTCTTTTTGATGCCGCCCAAGAAAATGCGGTAATGCATCTACAAAGGTTATATGAAGACTTACAAACCAAACCTTTAGAAGTTTCTAGTTTTAAAAGAGTATTGAGTCGCTGGAAAAAAGTTTATAAAAAACAAGAAACAAAGCCAATTGAAGGTTTGTATTTTTGGGGTGGGGTTGGCAGAGGGAAAACCTATTTGGTTGACACCTTTTATGATTGCCTGCCTTTTGAAAATAAAATGCGAGTACACTTTCATCGTTTTATGCATCGTGTTCACCAAGAACTTAAAGGGCTAACTGGGCAGTCTGACCCGTTAAAAATTATTGCGAAAAAATTTGCCAGCGAAACTTGCATCATCTGTTTTGATGAATTTTTTGTTTCAGACATTACTGATGCAATGATCTTAGGCTCTTTGTTTGAAGAGTTATTCGCCCATAATGTTACTTTAGTCGCTACTTCAAATATTATTCCTGATGAACTTTATCGAAATGGTTTACAACGCGAACGATTTTTACCAGCAATCAAATTGATTAATGAACATACTGAAATTGTTAATGTTGATAGTGGTGTTGATTATCGGTTACGTACTTTAGAACAGGCCGAAATTTATCATTATCCACTTGATCAACAAGCCAATGATAATTTGCATCACTATTTCAAACAGCTTTCTTGTGAAGTAGGGGAAGAGGGAGTTGATATTGAAATTAACAACAGACAACTATCAACGATTTGTGTTTCTGATGGCGTTGTTTATTTCGATTTTTCTGTGCTTTGTGAAAGTGCTCGTAGTCAAAGTGATTACATGGAAATTAGTCAGTTATATCACACGGTATTAATGGCTAATGTTAAACAAATGGGAAGAGAAAGTGATGATAGTACTAGGCGTTTTATTGCGTTAGTTGATGAATTTTATGAGCGAAATGTAAAACTTATCATGTCTGCAGAAATGCCATTAGAAGAATTATACAGTGGTGGGAATTTGGCGTTTGAATTTAAACGCTGTTTAAGTCGTTTGCAGGAAATGCAATCACACGATTACCTAGCTAGTGAGCATCTTCCATAACCCTTCGACAAGCTCAGGGTAAGCGGCTATTCTCCGTTCATCCTGAGAGCGAAGCAGTCGAAGGAAGTACGACAGGTTCAGAACAGCCGACTTTCAATAAAAGCACTAATACATCAATGTATAAAGTTTACGACGATATTTATTTGCCAAAGCATCGCCATCGGGTAATGCTTTCAATACATCTAAAAACAACTCTTTGCTTTTCTCTTTGGTTTGGGCTTCCCCGGCTTGAACCAATCTGAATAATAATTTTAGGGCATCTTCATGGCGATTTACTTGGCTATATTGAGTCGCTAATTGATGTTGAATTTCTACATCATGTGGATTTTTAGTAAGTTCAGCTTCTAATGTTTGAATTTCAGGGGAATTAGCGGCTTGGCTTGCTAGCTCTAATTTAGCTAATAAAGCTTGATAGTAGCTGTCTTGATCTACCATCATAATGCTGTCTATCAAGGTTTGCGCATCTTGTGTTTTGCCAGTTTGAATATAAACATCAATTAACGTTAATTTAATATCTGCTCGCTGAGCATCAAGTTGGTACGCTTGTGATATTGCACTCATGGCATCACTTAAGTTTTTTTCAGCTAAAGCAGACTGTGCTTGAGCAAGCAATAAATCTTCTGGTTTTGGTAAGTATTTATCTAAAAAAGTAGCAATAGTTTCATCTGTTTGTGGCCCTGATAAGCCATCAAGTGGTTGACCATCTTTTACTAAAACAGCCGTAGGTAAACCCTGAATACCAAATTGTTGTGCTATTTGTTGCTCAGTTTGACAGTCTACTGTTGCCATTATCATTTGCTCAGTAAATGGTGCAACCTTTGCGGTTAATTTGTCTTTCAATTCGACACTTTCAGGGATTTGTTGTGCCCAAAAAGCGACTAAGACTAGTTTGTTTTTTGATTCATCCAACACGACTTGTTGAAAGTTTTCTAAAGTAATTGCAATCATATTTGAATTCACACTATTTGCTAATTTTTGTCAGGGCGGTACCTACATTTCTGTAGTATAACCACTATTTCTTCTAACCAAGTTTTTTATCCGAGAATAAACCATAATAAACCAAAGCCTAAAATTAAACGATAAATAACAAAAGGCATCATGCCTAGTTTACTTAGTAGGATAAGAAAGTAATGGATACAAGCGTAGGCGCTAATAAAAGCAAGCAAGCTACCAAAGCCAATCGCTTGCCAGTCAACAGCTTCAGTTGATAATACTAATTTGAGTGTTAAGTAGCTTCCTGCCATCGCGATAGCAGGAATTGATAATAAAAATGAGAAGCGGGCGGCATTAATTCGAGATAAACCTAGCAATAAACCGATTGTCATGGTGATACCCGAGCGAGATGTGCCAGGTATTAGTGCAATAGCTTGTGCTAAACCAATTAACATAGCGCCTTTAAAACCTAATTTTTCAAGTGGTTTATGCTTTTTTCGGTGGCCTGCTTTTACATCAGCAAAACCCAATAAAAATCCAAACAAAAGTGTTGTGGCAGCAATAACAAGGGCCGAACGCAAGTGTTCTTCAATGATATCTTTACCCAGTAGGCCAAACAAACCCGCTGGAACAGTGGCAAAAATGATCCACCAAGCAAGTTTTCCTTCAAAATTTATTTGGTTATCATCACTATTTTTAGCAGGGCCAATATTAATTGTCCCTAACCAAGCGACAGACATAGCACCTAGCTCTTTTCGAAAGTAGAGCATGACCGCTAATAAAGTACCTACATGTACTGCGACATCAAATCCTAGTCCTTGATCTTGCCAGCCTAGGATTTGTGATGGCAATATTAAATGAGCAGAGCTAGATATAGGTAAGAACTCTGTTAAGCCTTGTAATAAAGCTAAAATAATTATTTCTATAGTACTCATAAGGTTTGGTTTTTTCCTTTTTCTTGTTGTGAGCACCAACAGTTTTTAACTATTTTTAGTTGTTGACTAGTTTTGTCATAGTTTTGCCATAGGGTTTGGTAATCTAGCTTTACTATTGGGTGAATAAGCTTTGGTGCTACTTCACTTAACGGCCATAATACAAAAGCATTCTTATCTATTTCATCTCTAGGTAGTTGTGCGGGAGTGTCAATTATTAAGTCATCGTAAAGTAATAGGTCGAGATCTAAGGTTCTAGGGCTAAATTTTTTGGCGTCAAGGCTACGCCCATAACTGATTTCAATCTCACGTAGCTTTACTGCGACTTGTTCAACACTGCACTGAGTTCTAAGACCAATAACCATGTTATAAAATGCGTTGCCGCTAAAGCCGACTGCTTCACTTTCAAATAGTGACGATAAGGATAACTCTTCAAAAACTAAGTTAAAAGTTTTAACAAGCGCTTTAAGAGCATGTTGAACATGATACTCACGTTCAATATTACTACCTAAAGAGATATAAATATCAGCCATTAGTTTGTTTTTTCATTATAAAGCTGTATAGGTTCAAGTTGACCTCGTTCAATTTCAACACCAACAGTCTCTGCATTATGTATAGCGCCAGGTTTGCCTATTGTTAAATGTAACCAAGGTATGTGAAATTGAGACATTAAATAGGCAGCCATACGCTCTGCTAACGTTTCTAATAAATCAACAGGGTTTTTATTAGCAAATATTTCAATGGCTTTAGAGATCTCTGCGTAATCTAACGTTTTTGCAAGTTCGTCATTCGCAGCTGCTTTAGCAGTATCCCAGGCCATTGCAACATCAATTACTAAGGTTTGCTTAATTTCTTTTTCCCATTGAAAAAAACCAATGGTGGTTTGAATTCTTAAACCTTTAATGAAAACCTTATCCATTTGCTACCTGTTTAATAATTATTACAAAATAAAAAGCGAGTTTACCTGCGCAAGTGTAGAAAAACTAGCAGATAACAAGATAGAATAAAGAAAATTGTTATTTTTCTGATAATTCTTATTGCTATGTTGTTGCTATTAACGCTCGCTATGATCATTGTTGCTTATTTATTAGGCTCAATTTCTAGTGCTATTTTAGTGTGCAGAATACTTGGTTTACCTGATCCTCGTACCACAGGGTCAAAAAATCCTGGAGCAACTAATGTTTTAAGAATGAGCAATAAATTAACGGCTGCTACGGTATTATTTTTAGATATCTTAAAAGGTACAGTGCCTGTGTGGAGCGGCTATTTTTTGCAAATTGAACCAATTTACCTTGGTATTATCGGTGTTGCGGCTTGTTTAGGGCATATGTATCCAATATTTTTTAATTTTCAAGGGGGGAAAGCCGTTGCCACCGCATTGGGAACATTGTTACCTATTGGTTTAGGGTTGGGTGTTTTACTTATTATTACTTGGATAACAGTGGCAAAATTGACAAAGTATTCAAGTTTAGCTGCCATTGTTACGGTATCAATAGCACCAGTTTATGTGTTTTTATTAAAACCTATTTATGTTTATCCAACTTTGATGTTGAGTACTTTAATTATATTGCGTCATAAAGAGAATATTGTCCGATTATTTAAAGGCACAGAAAGCAAGATTTCTACTAAAATAAATTAGCCAGGCAGGCATTGGGAACTCCATGAGATCAATCAACAAACTTCACTTAATCACTATATCTTTGATTCTTTTATTATCAACTTCTGTATTTTCGGCTGAATTTCCACCCGCGAATGTTAATGTTGTTAGTGCAAAAATGACCGAGCTAGCACCTGTTATTTGGGTGTCTGGCACTGTCGTAAGTCAAAATGACTCGAAAATAGCGGCAGAAATATCAGGTCGCTTGATTAGTTTATCAGCGATAGGTGCGCGTGTAGAGCGTGGCGAAGTGATTGCACGTATTGACGACAAACAATTGAAAATTCAACAACGTGAAGAGCAGGCAAATGTTCTTAATAGTAAAGCACACTTACGTTTCCTTGAAGCTGAAGTTACTCGGAAAAAGCAATTGGTGAAGCAAAAACTATCACCTGCTACTGAATTAGATAAAGTTATTTCAGAGCGTGATATTGCCAAAGGTGATGTTATTGGTGCACAAGCTCGGTTAGACAAAATTGAGCAGGACATAGCCTACGCTCAATTAAAGGCGCCTTTTAGTGGTATTGTTGCCCAACGCATAGCTAACCTTGGAGAGTATGTAAATAATGGTAGCGCTATTGTGCGTCTTGTAGAAACAACAAATAGTGAAGCTACTGTGTTTGCACCTATCGTATCTTATCAATTTTTAAAAGAAGCTAAACAATTATTCGTTGAGTCACCTCTAGGTTCAGGCTTTGCCAATATTAAAACATTAGTACCTGTAGCCAATGCTCGTTCGCACTTAATGGAAGTGCGTTTAGATATGTCAACGTTTGATTGGCCTATAGGGTTGAATATCAAAGCAAAAGTAGCAAATGGTCCAAGCACTATAGCGCTAGCAGTACCTCGTGATGCGTTAGTTTTACGTCGAGAAGGCACAAGTGTGTTTCGAATAAATAAAACTGACCAAGAAGCAAAAGCTGAACGCATATCTGTTAATGTCGGTGTTGCTATGGACGATTTAGTGGCCATTTCAAGCGCACTGTCAGCTACTGAGATTAGTGAAGGTGATCTAATTGTGATCCGCGGAGCTGAACGTTTACAAAGTGGACAAAACGTTGCTATTAAAAATAATAATCATGAGCTCATTTCTGGTGATAAATAATGAATTTAACTTCACCTGCACTTAAAAATCCAACAGCAGTCGTAGTGGCTGTATTACTTGTAGCCCTATTTGGTGTTATTAGTTTATCTAAATTGCCTGTGCAATTAACGCCTGATATCAGTAAACCTGAAATTAGTATTTCCACCAATTGGCGGTCAGCGGCACCAGAAGAAATGGAAGCTGAAATAATTGAGCGGCAAGAAGATGTACTTAAAGGTTTGCAAGGTTTAGATTTATTAACTTCAAGTTCTGGTCAGGGTTATGGAAATATTACCTTGCGTTATAAATCAGGTGTTAATTTAGATCGAGCCTTAATTGATGCCATGAATGCGTTAAACCAAGTGCCAAATTACCCTGCCGATGCAACCGAACCGGTTATTTCTGTTGGTGGCGATCGAACTTTTGACGCTATTGCTTGGTTTGCATTAAAAACGTTACCCGATAATGAGCGAGATATTGTTAGTTATCAAGACTACGTAGAGGAGTCGATTCAAACACGTTTGGAGCGTGTTAAAGGAATAGCAAAAACCAATGCCTTTGGTGGCTTAGGCTCAGAATTAAGAGTCACATTTGACCCATATAAAGCTGCGGCTTTAGGTTTGAATATTCCAGAACTTGCCAGCACATTAGCTAATAATAGCGACAGTTCAGGAGGTTTTAATGAGGTTGGCCGAAGAAAGTATACCTTAAGATTTTCTGGTAAATATGGTGCAGAACAATTAGCTGAAATGGTATTGGAATGGCGTAATGGTCAACCTGTTTTATTGCGTGATGTTGCTATTGTTGAACAAACCTTACAAGACAGAGACGGCATTTTAACCCTTGATGGAGAGCCTGCAATTGCAATGAATGCAAGGGCAGAATTGGGGGTAAATGTAATTGAGGTAATGACAGAGCTACAAGTAGCAATGCGTGAGCTCAATGAAGGTCCGTTAAAGCGTGCCGGCCTTGAAATGATCCAAATGTCTGATGAAACAATCTACATCAATAGATCTATGAATTTGGTGCGTAACAATTTATTGATGGGGGTTGCTCTAGCTATTATTGTTTTATGGTGGTTTTTACGTAAATTTAGAGCAACGCTAATTGTTGCTGTCGCAATACCTATTTCGCTAATCGTCACGCTAGTTGTCATGTATATTACCAATAGAACGCTTAATATTATTTCAATGGCGGGCTTGGCGTTCGCGGTTGGTATGGTGTTAGATGCCGCAATAGTGGTCTTAGAGAATATTGTTCGGCTAAGAGAAAAAGGTGAAGCGCCAGAAGATGCTTCTTTAAAAGGAGCGACACAAGTGTGGGGGGCTTTGATAGCATCAACTGTAACTACTGTGGCTATCTTCTTACCAATTGCCTTTTTAGATGCCGTTTCAGGACAATTATTTGCTGATTTAGCTATTACCATTGCTGTTGCTATTGTTGCTTCACTTATTATTGCGGTTACTGTTTTACCTACTGCAGCAAGAAAACTGTTAACTCAAGTTAAAGAAGAAGATCCTCATGCTCATTGGTGGCGAAATATCACTAAGGGCATAATGCGTATTACGAGTACACCAGCAAAACGATACGGATGGATTTTTGGCTTAATGTTTATTTCATTTGGCGGTAGTTGGCTACTTTTTCCAAAAATAGATTACTTGCCTAAAGGCAATCAGAATCAGTTTCAGGCATTTATCATGCCGCCTCCGGGGTTAAGTTATCCGGCAGCACGTTTTGAAATGAGTGATGAAATCAACCGCCGAATAAAGCCTTATTTAACTGGTGAAAAAGAGCCGAAAATAGCGCATACATGGATGGGTTTTTTTGGTAGTTTTGGTTTTATGGGTGGCCATGCTGAAGACGCTGATGATATTGGTAAAATAATACAAGTGATTAATACTGAATTTCTTCAAGGATTTCCGGATACTATGGCATTTGCCTCGCAGGCACAAATATTTGAAAGTCTTGGTGGAGGCCGAAGGATTGATGTTGATATTCAAGGTAACGATGTTGATACTTTACTCAAAGCGGCTCAAACCGGTTACGGTGTAATCAGCCAAGCCATACCAGGTGCGCAAATTCAGCCATCACCTAGTTTAACTTTAGCTGAACCAGAGTTACTGATGATCCCAAATGAAAGGCGAATAGCTGAAGCGGGTTGGACTCGTTCTGAGGTTTCGGCAATATCACGTTCATTGGGGACAGGCTTGTATGTTGGTGACTTCTTTAACGGTCAAAAGCGTCTTGATGTTTTCCTGCGATCTACCGATTGGCAATCACCAGAAGAACTAGCCGCAATTCCGCTGTTTACTCCCGATTCAGGTATTCAGCAGGTAGGAGAGCTCGTTGATATTGTTCGAACTGCAGGGCCAAGTTCAATTAGGCGGGTAAACAGACAGCGGACTATAACTTTGCAGGTTACCCCACCAGATGATTTAAGTTTAGAAGACGCAATAGCACAAATAAAAGAACAGGCAGAACCTGCCATTATGGCTGTTTTGTCTGCTGATAATAGTAATAAAGGTAGCGGCACAGCGGCAGTGAATTATAGAGGTAGCGCTGAAGCGTTGACTGAAGCCTTGTCTAGCATGAGTCAAAGCTTTGTTTTAGCTCTGATTATTCTTTACTTACTGATGGCTGCATTATTTCAATCTTTTAAAGATAGCTTGTTAGTGGTGCTAACTATTCCACTTGCCACTGTTGGTGGTATTGGCTTTTTACAATTAACTAACTTAGTAATATTTCAGCCGTTAGATTTATTAACTATGATTGGCTTTATTATTTTACTTGGTCTTGTAGTCAATAACGCTATTTTATTAGTGTATCAAACAAGACAAGGTGAGAAAGAAGGCTTATCACGTCATGACTCGGTTGAGCAAGCAGTGAGGCTAAGATTAAGACCTATTTTAATGAGCACATTAACCAGTATTTGTGGCATGTTACCGCTTTTGTTAATTCCGGGCGCTGGCGCTGAGCTTTATCGTGGCATTGCTGCGGTAATTGTTGGTGGTATGAGTGTGAGTACGGTATTTACGCTTATATTTTTACCTAGCTTGTTGCAGCTTGGCTCTTCCCTTGGGCCCATCGACCTTTCGACAAGCTCAGGGCAAGCGGATATTATCCGTTCATCCTGAACTAATCCGTTCGCCCTGAGCGCGAAGCAGTCGAAGGGAACAGTCTAAGGAAGGGTTAAAGGGTTACACTGCTGGTAGCGAATCTAACGACCAACGAGGGCTGGCTTTAAAGGTTAAATCGGCATGATTTCCTGCTTTTAATCGTTGTAAACCGGCATAGGCAATCATAGCGCCGTTGTCGGTACAAAATTCTGGTCTTGGATAAAAAACGCTACCACCTAGTTTTTGGGTGGTTATAGCTAACTTTTCTCGCAATGCTGTGTTGGCACTAACGCCACCGGCAATAACTAAGCGATTTAAGTTTTCTTGTTTTAATGCGCGTTTACACTTTATGGCTAGGGTATCAACCACCGCTTGCTGAAAAGCATTAGCTATATCTGCGTGAGTTTGTTTAAGTTCAGATTCAGCTAGTTTTTGCCCATCTGGGGAAGCGCATTCTTTACGAACTAAGGTACCAGCAGCTGTTTTTAAACCGCTAAAACTAAAATCTAAGCCCGGCCTGTCTGTCATAGGGCGAGGTAGTTTAAATCGACCTGCAATACCCGATTCGGCCATTTTTGATAAAGCGGGTCCTCCAGGGTAATCTAAACCCAATAACTTAGCTGTTTTATCAAAAGCTTCACCAGCTGCATCATCAACAGACTCGCCTAGCAACTTATACTGACCAATACCGTCAACACGTACTAGCATAGTGTGGCCACCCGATACGAGTAGAGCGACAAAAGGAAATTCTGGGACATCATCTTCCAACATGGGAGCTAACAAATGCCCCTCCATGTGGTGTACAGGTACCGCTGGTAAATCCCAACCATACGCTAAACTTCTACCTATTGAGCAGCCAACAAGTAAAGCACCTACAAGTCCAGGCCCCGCTGTATAAGCAACGCCGTCTAAATCTTGCGGTGTTAAATTTGCTTCTTTTAATACCGCTTTGATTAATGGAATTGTTTTACGAACATGATCTCGTGAGGCAAGCTCAGGAACAACACCGCCGTAGTCGGCGTGTACTGCAATTTGGCTATATAGTTGATGTGCCACTATACCTTCAGGAAGGTCGCCTTGGCCATCATCATAAATAGCAATGCCTGTTTCATCACAAGAGGTTTCAATACCTAAAATTCGCATAGAGTTGGTTTCGATTAACTTAAGTGAGGCGATTTTACCTAGCATTTTTTCATTTCGCTAGTTTATTTGTGAGTATGAAAGAATTAGTCTTTACATCGCTAAGTACTTAGCAGTAGAATACGTCACCCATTTTTGATAGAGCGGGTGTAGACAAGGTTAAATTAGCTGTAAAAAGCGATAAAACCGAAGTTAAACGCCAATTTATATAGATACATACTAAGGTAAAAAAGTACATGCCAGTAATTAAAGTAAGAGAAAACGAACCATTTGACGTAGC